>Jenna_p2__coassemble_1317_pt1 | contig 24497 bp, 12 predicted proteins | sample Jenna_p2__metabat2_high_PE_029 | metagenome-assembled genome bin Jenna_p2
TCTGATGACTATATGCAAGCAATCCGTACAGGAAACGAAAGTGCTTCAGGAGAACACTTCCAGCAAGAGATAAAAATGCAGCAGAGCAGTTCAGTGCAGAGCAGAAGGGGAAACGGACAGATTCTGCTAAAATAAGTCCGCACAAACTATATCCGGATGGATGCACAATCAGGACTCAAAGTCGCATCCAGACCGGAAACTGAAAAAGAACGGTGTGCATAGAAAGAGGGAGGTGACGGTTTGGAAAAACAGACCTTTAATGTAACCGGCATGACCTGCGCAGCCTGCCAGGCAGCGGTCGACCGGGCCGTCCGGAAACTGGACGGCGTGGAAAGCGCGGACGTATCCCTGCTTTCCGAAAGCATGAACGTTGAATACGATCCGAAGAAAGTCACAGCTGAGCAGATTGAAGAAGCAGTCAAGTCTGCCGGCTACGGAGCCACTCCGCAGCAGACACAGGAAAGCGGGAAGACTGAGAGCGCCGCGCAGATCTGGGAACAGCGAAGCGAGCGGATCCGTGCAGAGTCTGAGCAGAAGAAAAAGAAGCTGATCATTTCACTGATTCTTCTTTGCGTACTGCTCTGCTTCTCCATGCTTCCGATGCTTGGCGTCTTTACCTTGCTGATGGATATGGAATGGATGATGGTTGATGGCGTCATTCAGCTGCTGCTGTCTACAATTATTCTTTTCGTACAGAGAGATTTCTTTACACATGGCTTTAAAACCCTGTTCCATGGCAGCCCGAATATGGACACCCTGGTCGCAGTCGGTTCATCCGTATCATTTGCTTACGGCTTCTATGGCCTGCTTTTGATGGCATATGGCTATGGAACGATGGATCATGCGCTGATTCATAGCGGCATGAACGCACTTTATTTTGAAAGTGCTTCGATGATCGTCACGCTGGTTTCTCTGGGCAAGTATCTGGAAGCCCGCTCAAAATCGAAAACCGGCGATGCGATCGCCAAGCTTGTTTCGCTTGCACCGAAAACCGCAATGGTGGTGCGTAACGGCGAATTTGTTGAAATTCCAGCCGAAGATGTCCGGATCGGCGATAAGATCCGGATCGTTCCGGGTGCTTCGATTCCAGTAGACGGCGTGCTCGTTGAAGGCAACGGAACGCTTGACCAGTCGGCAATTACCGGCGAATCGATGCCTGTTGATAAAGTCAAAGGCGATCAGATCATGTCGGCTTCGACCAACCTGAACGGTTCGTTTGTCATGGAAGCAACTCGTGTCGGATCGAATACGACGCTGGCACAGATCATTACGCTCGTTGATGAGGCGGGCAACTCCAAGGCGCCGATCGCCCGTCTGGCTGACCGCGTCTCGGGTATCTTCGTACCGACGGTTCTGACCATTTCAGCCCTGACGTTTGTCGGCTGGCTGATTGCCGGACAGTCCATCGGCTTTGCGCTCAACTGCGCGATTTCTGTTCTTGTTATCTCGTGCCCGTGCGCGCTTGGACTGGCTACGCCGCTGGCCATCATGGTTGCTACAGGCAAAGCCGCCCAGTACGGCATTCTTGTTAAATCGGCAAGTGCGCTTGAAACGCTTGCCAAAGTCAATACTGTGGTTCTCGATAAAACCGGAACCATTACCAAAGGTCAGCCTGCGGTTGTCTCTGTTGCACTGTTCAACCGCACACTGAGCGAAAGCGATTTTCTGAAAGTTGCAGCTGCTGCTGAATCCGGATCGGAGCATCCACTGGCTAAAGCCGTTCTTGCCCGCGCAAAAGACGATCATCTGGTTCTGCCTGAAGCAAAAGACTTCCAGGCATTCGGCGGCAGAGGCATGCGTGCTGTGGTCAATGGCATCACCGTTCTTGCCGGCAACCAGACATTCATGAACGAGCAGCATATAGCTCTGCCTGCTCAGGCTGACGAAGCTGCCGCAAAGATCGCCGATCAGGGCGGAACGCCGCTTTACTTTGCCTTTGACGGTATTCTGACTGGCATCATCGGTGCTGCGGATGAAGTCCGCACATCTTCGCGCGATGCGATTTCGCTGCTGCGCAAAGACGGCATTGAAGTCATCATGCTGACAGGCGATAACGCACGTACCGCAAAAGCCATTGCCAGCAAGCTTGATGTCAGCGATGTTATTTCCGATGTTCTGCCTGCAGATAAGGAAAGCGTCATCCGCAAGCTGCAGGAGCAGGGCAAAATTACTGCGATGGTCGGCGACGGCATCAACGATGCCCCGGCTCTGACCCGTGCAGATGTCGGCTTTGCGATCAAATCCGGTACAGATATCGCTATTGATTCGGCTGACATCGTCCTGATGAAAAACAGTCTGCTCGATGTTGTTACTGCCATTGAGCTCTCCAGATCCACAATCAAAAACATCAAGGAGAACCTCTTCTGGGCGTTCTTCTACAACCTGCTGGGTATCCCAGTCGCTATGGGCCTGTTCTACCCGTTCAACGGCTGGCTGCTCAACCCGATGATCGGTGCAGCCGCAATGTCCTTCTCGTCTGTCACTGTCTGCCTGAACGCGCTCCGTCTGCGTTTCTTCAAACCGGCAAGAGCTGTTCTTGAAGATGAAAAAGAATCCGAAACAGGATCCTCTTCCCCGGCAGTTCCGGCAGTTTACTACGATGTCGAAGATCAGCCAGCGGCAATCATTCTAGATAAAACAGCAGAAGCCTCTGCAAAACCTGCATCTTCTGCTCATCCGGATACGACTGGCTTAACCGGTACAAAACTGAGTCTGAAGATGGCCGGCTCGCCGACCCGCAAAAGTGCGGCAGCACCGGCAACACAGACTGAAAAAGCCGATCAGCCGGCAGCGCTGCAGACAACATTCTTCCTGGTTGATGGCATGAGCTGTGCACACTGCTCGGGCCGTGTAACCAAAGCACTTGAAGCAGTAGAAGGCGTAACAGGCGTTAAAGTTTCTCATGAAGACGGAACGGCATGGATTACAGCCGACCGGAAGATTGACGATGACGTGCTTGCTCATGCGGTAACTGAAGCCGGCTATGAGGTACGCAGCGACGAGCCTTCCATGTGTGCAAACCTTGCCGCGTTTGATCCAAAGAATCAGTCCGCTGTCGATGACGCATTGAACCGTATCCATCAGCTGGATTTAAACCTTTCCTGGATCAGCTGCTTCCCCGATGAAAAGATGCTCTGCATCCATGGCGATCCGCTGCCGGAAGAACAGAATATTCTCGGCCTGTTTGAAGCAGATCAGGCCGCTTCGAAAGATGGCAAAGGAGGTGAAAGCATGATTCTGAAAATTGACGGCATGTCCTGCAAACACTGCCAGGCACGTGTAGAAAAAGCGCTCAGCGAAGTTCCGGGCGTTGATTCCGTAACGGTCAGCCTTGAAAACGGCACAGCTGAAGTCAAAGGTGCAGATCTGAACCCTTCGGCTCTTGCAAAAGCAGTTACAGCAGCAGGCTACTCGGTCAGTGCGATCGACTAGTCCGATCTCTTTAATCATTCATGCATAGAAAAGCAGTCCCTGTATCTGGGGTTCACCATGGCGTGAACGTCCGGACAGGGACTGCTTTTTTGATTGGATAACTGATCATTACTGGTTTCGCATCATGGCCTGCAGACCTTTGCTTAAAGGCGTAACGGGAGGCGCAAATGCAGGTTCTGTTTCTGTATCCTGCGCAGAGGACGGCTTTTCGTTCTCTGCAGAACTTGGTTTGTCTTTGGACTCTTCTTTGACTGGCGAGCTGTAGCGGACAACTTTTGCCTTTGCGGGAAGCGTGTTTTTTGTCATCCAGGAGTAGACGAGGCTGGAGAGTTCTTTCATTAAAGCAGAGGCCTTCTCAATGCTCTGTATGTCATCGCACAGCAGCGTAATGACGTAGCAGCCGCTGCCTGTCTCTACAAACATCGTGTCGTTTTCCGTACCGGGTACCCAGCCAGGCTTATTGCCGGTATTGACGGAAGTCGGCAGTCCCAGCAGCAGACGGCCCGGAACAGCCTGCGTTTCCAGCAGCTTTTTCATCTGCGAGGAATTGCGCAGCGTTCCATTGCAGATGTCATAGAGGAGCTTGGAGGCATCTTTTGCGGAGGTGTAGTTGCCATAAGGCACGTTCGACATGGTCGTATCTTTGTAGCCATGGGATTTGTTCCATGCATTGAGAACGGAGATGCCTTTGACATAGTCGCCGTTTCCCAGCACTTCGACCAGGTTGACCCAGGCGTTGTTATCGGAAATGGAGATCATAACGGACAGCTGTCCGTCGATATAGGATTTGCCAAAGCGCTTTGCGTAGTCTTCGTAATGGTCGAAAATAGCCCCCATGACAAAAGCCTTCATGACAGATGCAGACTGCTGCGCTTTGGAATTGAGCACAAATGATTCGCCAGTCTGCACATCCCGCAGGGCAAAGGCGATCTGTTCGCCCTTTTTCGCAGAACGGGAAATCCGCTGGCGGACCTGAGTTTCCAGATCGCCAAGATCCAGAATCCAGGCGCCGGTGTCGGGATCAAAGGCATAGACGCGTCCATCCAGACAGATCGGATTGCGTACCATGACTCCTTCATCATCAAAGTAGCGGACTATGGAACCGGATGAATCCGCAACCCAGGTGTTTTTGAGCGTTTCGCCTGTTTTAGGATCGCAGAACAGCACCTTTTCTCCGGATTGTACGTAGCCGCTCTGTTCAGCGCCTGATGCATCGAGAAAGACGGTGCGGGCCGTGCCTTTTTCATCGGTTCTTGTCCAGAATCCGCCAGCTGTATCTGCCGCAGCACGCATCATCGGCTGTTCTGCCAGCAGATCCTCCATGGTCAGAACGGATTCCGGCTTTGGATTCGTGGCGGCAGGCTTGTTTTCTTCTGGCTGCTCTTTGGTCTGATCGTTTTTCTCTGAAACGGAAGAGTCCAGAGTCGGAAGCATGCGGGCATGTTTTCCTTTGAAGACGCTCAGAAGTGAATCTTCAGATTCTGGCGCTTCTTTCCTGGAGGCCTCTGCTTTTTCTGTTTTCACAGATTTATCGATCTTCGTCTCTTTTGAAGACGTCTGAGAACTCGCAGATTCGGTTTTGTTTTTATTGGAAGCACGAGCAGGCGCCACGGCAATCTGCCCATTCGAAAGATCGAATGTCTCTGTCTTCTGTGTCTTTTCTGTCTTCTCTGCTTTGGGGGCAGATGAAGCTGTTTTGTCCTTTTTTGCTGGCAGCTGCAGTTTTAATGTGCTGCCTGCTTTACGGAATTCCTGCTGCAGATCGAGCGGGGAAAGCGTCTGGCCGAGCACTGTCCAGCCCTCTTCAAGATACTGGCTGAGAGCTTTGGAAGAAGAGAGAAACAGAACCTGCGATGTTCCAGGATGATAGAGACGGAACGGCGCACTGGCAGATGGCTGGATCTCTTCAGAAACAAAGGAGACAGAGCGTACAGTCTGACCGGCTGAATCTGAGCCGCTGTTTTCCTTTTTGCAGGACTCGGCACAGGCTTTCTCAAAAGACTCGGCATTCTGAGGCGTTCCGGCAGACTGTGCTTTGTCTTTTGCTTTCTGTTCAGACTGGGGCGAATGAAGAGAGGAAAAGTATTCCGGTTTTTCATCCGTCCAGAAATTCTTTTCTTCTGTCTGTTTGTCAGAAGAGACAGAAGCCTGTTCGTCTTTGTCTTTCTTTTTGTTATCCTGTGAACTCTGCGAAGTCTTTGAACTTTCTGGATCAGGCGTTTTCTTTGAATCTTTCTGGGATGATTCGCTCTTTGCCTGATCTTTTGCAAGGACAGGCAGAGAGATGGAGCTGATGCTGCAGACGGCGCAAAGACTTGCGGCGAGCGTTCTCGACAGCAGATTTCGGGTGTGAGAGGGCATGACGGACTCCTTTCCTGCCTGGTTCAGACTGAACACAGTTTAACTGTTCCGGTGCGTGAGGGAACAGTCTTTCCTGTTAACGTCTGTGAAAAACGGGTTCTGAGAAGAATGAAAAAACGGAAGAAGTCCGGCTTCTTCCGTGCGGGGAATTGTTGGGGGATTGAAATGAAGCTTACTGTTCTTCGCCTTCTTTGAAGAAGGAAGGATCGTACAGAACGACTTCCTGCGCTTTCAGGGAAGCTGGAACGTCGATCAGACGCTGGTTGGATGAGCCGCAGAACTGGAGGGACAGATCCTTGCGTGCTTCAACGAATGGTCCGTCGACCAGAACGTCGATGTTGTTCAGAATTGTATCGGTCCATTCGGTGTGACGTCTTCCGCCATCGAGCAGATCCTGATCGAGAAGGTAGCCGGTATACATCCAGATGGTTTTGAGCGGCAGTTCTCTGCGAACACGTGTAATCAGTTCAGCAACGTCTTTCTGGTTCGAGAGTTCGAACGGATCGCCGCCAAGAATAGTCAGACCGGAAATGAAGGAAGGAGCCATTGCTTTAATGATTTCGTCCTGAACGGCCTTTGTGTAAGGCTTGCCGTAATCGAAGTCCCATGTTTCCTTCTGGAAGCATCCGGGGCAGTGGTTCAGACAGCCGGATACAAACAGGGAGACGCGAACGCCTGTCCCGTTTGCAATATCGAATTTTTTAATTTCTCCATAATTCATGATGATTGTCCTCAATAGATTAAAAAGCAAGGCGCTAAATGCGCTGCAATCCTCATACTAGACGCATGAATATACTCTGTCAAAAGCGTAAAGCGCTACCTCTTTTCGCCGGTACAGAAAATGAATAGACTGGAATTATCCATCAGCCAGCCTGTCTGCCTGGCGGCTTTTCAAACAGATCCAAAGGAGCAAACCCCATGTATGAAATCTACAATCTGACCGCGACAGACAATGTCGAGGTGATTGAAGCGGCAGGACCGTTTATCGTTCTTGCCCACCGCTACAACCTGAATGCGAAAAAGCAGGATGCCTCCAAGGCGTTTTACAATGCCCGTCTTGCCCATAAGACCAGACAGCTGATCTGTTCGCTTGAAAAAGATGATGTCATCATCGCTGAGGGCATGATGCAGTGGATGGTCGGCACTGTTGAAATGGTCAGCGGCGCATCCAATGTCTTTTCGTATATGGGCAAGCTGTTCAAAGGAAAGATCACCGGACAGAAAGCCATCGCCCCGCGCTATTCGGGTGTGGGCACGATCGCTCTTGAACCGGTCAATCAGGAGATTCTGCTGATTGATCTTGAACAGTGGCCGGAAGGTCTAGTTATTGAATCGGATATGTTCCTGGCTGCCTCGGGCGGCGTTGAGCGAAGCGTCATTGCGCGTTCCAACCTGTCATCAGCCATGTTTGGTAACGAGGGTATTTTCAACATGGTTCTCAAGGGAAAAGGCATCGCAGCGATCCTTTCGCCGGCTGTCCGTGAACAGCTTCTGGTCATCCAGCTTGAAGATGATGTGCTGCAGATCGACGGCCATTTTGCGTTTGCCTGGTCAGCCGGACTCGACTTCCGCGTTGAGAATGCGGGCGACAGCGTCATGTCGGCTGTCATCTCCAAAGAGGGCATGGTCAATACGTACCGGGGTACGGGAAGAGTGCTCATGGTGCCCTTTGAGATGCGTCCATCCGCAAACCAGGGAGATGGGAAACAGGAATAATCGTTAATAAAATTCAACAGAAAATGTGTCAAAAGAATATGGCGTGCCTATAAAAGTCAAGAGATGTGAACCTGATGTGTGGGAATAATTCGAAAAAACCTTGATAATAAATAGGATTTCGTTCGTTGACATTGTCGAAGGTGTCCGATTTTACTAAAATGAAGGCGGTGGAAAATGGATTCGATTCGTAAATATACCGTTATTATTGACGGTATGTTTACGGTCGAATCTGAGAGGAGACATTTATTATGCAACAGACAGGACTGACCAAGCGGGAAACGCAAATTATGAATATTCTGTGGAACAGCGATGAGCCGCTGTCGGCCCACGATATTCTGACCGCTTCTCCGGAACTGAGCCGTAATACGATTCAGATCGTTCTGAAGAAACTGCAGACTCTCGGGTTCATTGAGGTTGCCGGTTTCGGCTATCACAAAAATGCCCTTACCCGTACATTCAAGCCAGTAATTTCCCAGAGTGATTACATCGCCAGCTCTCTTGCTGATTCGACATCTTACGAAATTGCAATCAGCTTCATTCAGCGTACGGATAACGAAGAGGTTCTTGAAAATCTCGAAAAGCTGATTCAGGAAAAGCAGAAAGAGCTGAAGAACGCCCGATAAGAACAGCAGGCATAAAACTGCCCGACTGTACCGGCATACATTGAAATAATCAGCAACGCGCAGACATGGATTTCATGCTGCGCGTTTTTTTATGTCTGCAGCTGTCTTCGAAAACAGCCGTCTGCTAACACAGAAAGTCCTCGCAAAAGGGAGGAAAAGCCCGGAAAAAATCGAAAAATCCGGAAAAAGATCCGGCAGTGAGAGTGCATCTTTGATCGTCTGCTGCCTGGAAAGACAGCCCGTGTCACGAATAGAAATGCTGTTTGTACGGAATTTAAAATCTGTTCCTTTTCTGTTCAGTTTTCTATAAACTTCTGTTGTAAAGGCTTACAGTGCAGGATTGCCATCTGTCATCTGGCTACAGGACAGAATGGCCGATCTCCTGCAGACAGTTCTCAGAAAGGAACCGAAAAAATGAGAAAGAGCAAAGCAATTCGTACTTTTGGATCCGCTTTTCTGACCGCAGCCATGCTGCTTTCCTCAGCCCCTTCTTTTTCACTGCCGATTGCAGCAGTTGAATCCGATGCGGCAAAAGAAAGCAATGGCGGTCAGCTGGATACCACCAGTTACGTCCATCCCGTACAGACGATCAGTGCGCTGGATGCAGAAGAACGCAGCGTAAACTTCAACCAGAGCTGGAGCTTCCATTTTGGAGACTCTGCCGGTGCAGAACAGCCGCTTGCGGATGACTCAAGCTGGGAAATCGTCAATGTACCGCATGACTATTCCATCAATCAGGATTACGACCGTAACTTAGAAGGTGAAAGTGCCTACAAACCCGGAGGTCTGGCCTGGTACCGCAAGTCCTTCACGCTGGATGACAGTATCAAGAATAAACAGATCCGTATTGATTTCGACGGCATCTATATGAACTCCACCGTTTATATCAACGGTCATAAACTCGGCGATCATCCTTACGGCTATACACCGTTCTCTTATGATCTGACCCCGTATCTCAACAAGGACGGCGAAAACGTCATCAGCGTACGCGTCAACCATCAGACACCGTCTTCCCGCTGGTATTCCGGAAGCGGTATCGGACGCAATGTCCATCTGACCGTTACCGAAGACGTTCATGTAGACCTCAGCGGAACGCAGATCACCACGCCAAAACTGGAAGAGCAGAAAGACGGCGATGTTGATACCAGCGTAAAAACAACGATCGTCAACAACGGCGATGAAGCCAAAGAAGTCACTGTTCAGCAGTTCCTGTATGAAAAGGGCAATGAAGACGGCGAACCTGTTGCATCTTCCGCAAAGAGCGCGCCGCAGACACTTGAAGCTGGCGCAAGCGCAGTCATCGATCAGACCTTCCAGGTCAACAGACCGAAGCTCTGGCATACAACAAACAATTTTGATGAAAAATCAGAGCTCTATACCGTTGTAACAAAAGTCTATGAAGGCGAAGAAGAAGTCGACAGCTACGACACCGAATTCGGCTTCCGATACTTCAAATTCGATAAAGACACCGGCTTCTGGCTTAATGGCGAAGCCATGAAACTGAACGGCGTCTGCATGCATCATGACCAGGGTGCATTAGGCTCTGTTGATACGTATCGTGCAGTTGAACGTCAGGTTGAAATCCTTAAAGGCATGGGCGTCAACTCCATCCGTACTTCGCACAACACGCCAAGCAAAGTGCTTGTTGATGTGTGCAACGAAAACGGCATCATCCTGATGGAAGAAGTTTTCGACGGATGGGATCAGCATAAAAACGGCAACACGGAAGACTATGCAAACTACTTCAGCGAGCCGATGCCTGAAGAAACTGAACTTCTCCATGCAGACCAGGCAGAAGTCTGGGCTCAGTATGACCTGCAGGAATCCATCCGCCGCGACCGCAATGATCCGGCAGTTGTGATCTGGGATATCGGTAACGAAGTTGAGCACGGAAGCACTTCGCACTTCCCGACAATCTGTCAGAACCTGCTCGACTGGACCAAAGCCATGGATGACCGTCCAGCTGTATTAGGCGATAACAAGACCCTTGGCAACGCTACAGGCGTATCCAACCAGATGCGTGATTCCATTCATGCAGCCGGCGGTCTGATCGGATCCAACTACGGTCTTGCAGATGCGCTTCAGACGCGTTTCCGCGATTATCATCCTGACTGGCGATTCATTGGAACCGAAACTGTTTCCTCCGTCAACTCCCGCGGCATTTATGACCGCATTGCCAACCAGAACGATGCCGGCAAGAACGATAAGCAGCTGACAAGCTACGACTACTCTGCCGTAAGCTGGGGCCATCGTGCAGCTCAGTCTATGATCGGCAGTCTGGAAAATGACTGGTATGCCGGACAGTATGTCTGGACAGGCTTTGACTATCTGGGCGAGCCGACTCCATGGAACGGCATTTCCAACACAGACCATGCCAACTACGGCTGGCCGGCTCCGAAAAACTCCTATTTTGGAATTATCGATACCGCTGGTATTCCAAAAGACACCTATTACTTCTACCGTTCAATGTGGAAACACGATGACACGACTCTGCACATGCTCCCTGCATGGAAGTCCGATGTTGTCTACACTGGCAACGCTAAAGGCGTACCGGTTGTTGTCTACACCAACGCACACAAAGTCAAACTCGAGTTCACCAATGCAAATGGCGTAACAAGAGAAATCGGAACGAAGGAATTCACCGAAAAAACAACCGCAAACGGCTACAAGTGGCGGATTTATGAAGGTGCAGATAAAGAGGGCGCCAGATACATGAACCTCTACTTCACCTGGTACGTTCCTTATGAAGACGGAACTCTGACCGCTACTGCCTATGACGTCAACGGAGATGTCATCGAGAAGACCGTCGGCCGCAATACCGTTTCCACATTCGGCGATGCCGCTGCTCTGGATGCCGTGGCTGACCGCACGGAAATCAAAGCAGACGGAAATGATCTGTCCTACATCACCGTCGATATCAAAGATGCGGACGGCAACGAAGTCGCCAATGCGAACAACCGCGTGACCTTCAGCGTTGAAGGACCTGGCGAAGTCATCGGCTGCGATAACGGAAACAGCGTTGATTTCCAGCCGTATGAAGAGAACAACCGTGCTGCCTTCTCCGGCAAGATGATTGCGATCGTACGTTCTACTGGCGAAGACGGCGAAATCCGCGTAACCGCATCTGCTGATGGTCTGACTTCGGATACCGCAGTCATCAACGCTTCCGGTGCCGAAACACCGCAGGCAAATGATCTGATCAGTGCTGAATACTCCAAAGGCTGCTATCTGCGCAGCGGTGCAGTGCCGACTCTGCCGGCAACCGCAAAACTGACCTACGCAGATGGAACCGTCAAAGAGGATGTTCCAATCGTCTGGGAAGACTTCTCCATCGATAACCTGACCTTCGACAAGCCGGCTGTTGTCAACGGCGTTGCAGACGGTCAGAAACTTTCCTACTACATCAACCTCGTTGCGGATCAGGGCGCTGTTGCCAACTATTCCGCAGTGATTAAAGCCAATGTAAAACCGGAACTTCCGTCAACCCGTCCGTTCCTGAATGAAACGGGTGACGTTCTGCCATTCCAGGCACCAGTAACCTGGAAAGATGTACCGGAAAACGGCTGGGCTGAAGAAGGCACATATGTCATCAACGGTACAGCTGATGTTCTCGGCAGAGAGTATCCGGTAACCGCAAGCATCCGTGTCGGCGGCGAAACCGTAACACAGGGCGCGAACGTTGTTCCAAGCCTTGGCTATAAGATCGAGCAGAATATTCCGGCTGCCCTGCAGTCCGATACGCTGCTGGCAATTAAAGACGGAAATGTCGTACCAAGTGCCCAGGGCGGAACCAACAAGACTATCTGGACCAACTTCAGTGCGACCAACGCCACCGGCGAGAATAAGCTGCTCGATGCAGAAATCAAGATTTACCTTGATACGGCTCAGCTGATTAACCAGACCAGCATCTACTTCATCAAAGATACCTGGTCGGCTGTTTATCCGAACGCCGGAGCGGTTAAACTCTATGCTTCCGCAACTGGCGAAGATGGAACCTGGACAGAAATCGATGCCACAGAAACCATCGGCGATGAAAAGGGCGATGAAGCTCCGTTCTATAAGGAATACAAATACACCTTCGATCCAATGTCGATTACGGTTCTGAAGGTTGCCTTCACTACACCGGAAGGACAGGGTCTTGGCGGTGCGGATGTCCATGTCTGCCACGGTATTTCTGAAATCGAAATGTATCCTGTAACGACCGCTCTTGAAACAGGAACCAGCACAGATCTGGAAACCCTGATCATCAACGGCAAAGATGAAGACCTGACAGCTACACAGGCAAACCTGCTCAAATCGGTTGCTCACCTTGTTGATACTCTTGAAGTCAAAGGTGCCGACAATGCAGCAGTCACTGTTGTCAGCCAGGATGACTCCCATATGCTGCTTTATGTAGAATCTGAAGACCACAGCACGACCCGTCTGGTTACTGTAAAACTTCAGACTCCATACCAGCGCGAACCGGAAAGCGAAGAGTACGATCTCGACCGTACGAAGATGACTGCTTCCGCTTCCAGTGTCTACCCCGGAAGCAATGAAGGACCGGCCGCAAACGTTCTCGATAACAGCACCAGCACCTGGTATCACACCAACTGGAATACACAAGAAGGTTCAAACGTTGCACACCGTCATATTGATCTGACCTTTGATGAGCCGCAGGAAGTTGCAGCTCTGCGCTATCTGCCAAGAAACAGCTCTGGAGACGGCGGACGCAATGGACAGGTTGTCAGCTACAAAGTGCAGTACAAAGCAACTGATGATGGCAACTGGATCGATATTTCCGAAGGCGAATGGCCATACACCACCGGCTGGAAGGTCGCAGAATTTGACCGTCCGGTAACGGCGAAAGCTGTACGCTTCATCGGTGTTGAAACGATGACAAACGGAAACAAAGCCAACTCGGATATGTCCGCAGCTGAGGTCCGTGTTGCCAGAAAATTCCCGAAGGAAGATGTGACTGAAGCTGAAGACTTTAACGTAACCTGGCCTGATTCCATCGGCGATGAATTCGTTCTTGGCCAGACTGACCTGCATAATGAAATCAAAGTCAGCTCCGTAGATCCTCTCCATTACGGAACGGATTACTACTTCGAATATGAAGCCAATCCGGAAACAAACGAAGTCACCGTTACCCTCAAAGGAAACGGCTACTTTGACGGAGAAGTATCGAAGACCTATAAAGTCAAAGCGATCATCTCCATCGATACAACTCTGCTCGAACTTGCTATCTCTGAAGCAGACGATCTTCTTGCAAGCGCAGCCGATTACAAGACCGTTGCTCCTGTAACCGCCGCTCTGCCAGAAGCAAGAACCGCTCTGCAGAAGAAAGAAAGCCAGCAGGCCGTCAACGAAGCAGCCCTTGCACTCAACCAGGCACTCCTTGAAGTCCGTCTGAAACCATCGGCTGATGCTCTTGACGCTCTGAAGTAGTCTTTCATTTTGAACGGATGTAAAGCCCGTCCGGACTGAGTCTGAAGCAGTCTGAAACTGAGTCTGCATACCGAACAGACACAAGCTCCCCATGTCCTGTTTACACAGGGCCGGGGAGCTTTTCTGCGTTGAAAGCAGCGGTCTGAAAGGTGATTGGAGCGCAGGGGAGGAATCGTTTTGAAAGCGTTTGACTCAGTGCGTATTAAAGTGAACGGTTTGCATAATTTCACATAATTAAATGGTCAGATTCTGGTTGGTATTTAAATCGACAGGCGATATGATTGTGAGGTTTGTTGTCAATATAAAGATGATTTCCCGTCATTTTTGTATAGAAAATTGAAAGGAAAAGAGATGAAAAACACGAAACAGACTCTGATGAGAAGAGCGCTTTCGCTGACTCTTGCAGCCGGCTGTGCCCTCTCGCTCATCGAAGTACCGATTCAGGCTGCTATGCCTGAAAAGCTGGAAAACGCTGCTTCACGTTTTGAAATCACTGTCCCCTCTGAGGAGTACGGCAAGGGCAAAGAACTGCTGGTCGACGGTGATGACAATACGCTGTGGGTAGCAGGCGACGGTACATGGCCTGCAAAGATCAATTTTCATACGCCTCTCGACAACCCGACGATTTATAAAGTTGTCGTACGCTTTGAAAAAGGCTGGCCAAACCGGTCCATGGACGTAAAGCTCAGCCACGTTGTGAACTCCGTCATGGATGCGCCTGTGCCTGATCGCACGGCAGATGACTTTGCATTTGATGGCGTATTCGAATACGCATGGCCCGAAGGCATCAATGCGACGGATCTGGTCCTGGAGCTTTCCGACCCGAAAACAGACGGAAATGCCGGACAGTTCTGGCCAGGACTTGCGGAAGTAGAAATCTACACCGAACAGAAAGCCGCAGATGATGAAGAACAGCTCGTCAACATCGCACCGGAAGGTCAGATTTCTTCCATTAACCCGAGTGAGGGAAATCCTGCACACCTGATCGATGGAGACTACAGCACCCTGTATGTCTTTTCGCAGGGCCTGTCATCGACGGGCGGAAGTGCCTGGACACAGGTTGATTTTGATCAGCCAAAAAAGATCAGCGCTGTCGAAACAGCATTTGAAAACCTCGGCTCGTCCGATCCAAGCCAGTTCCGCTTTACTTACGATATCCTTGGCCGAAGCGACGCAGCCGGTGAATGGCGCGTTCTTGCGGCAGATCAGAAAGCTACCCGTCTGGATGGCGACTGCATCAAGACCAGCAGGTTTGATGCAGAACAGACTGTTCAGGCTGTCCGCATTCTGATCAAGTCGATCGAATCGACCGGCGGCGATCCATGGCCTGCACTGGCCGAGCTGAAAATCTTCGCAAAAGAAGAAATCAGCGCCGATATCCCGGAAGGGACAAACATTGCGGAAGGTAAACCGATTCACACCAATACTTCGCAGAAAACCGTCAGCCGCATCACTGACGGTTCGCTCAGCACAGTCTGGAGCGGAGAAATGTATCCGGCATACATCGACATCGATCTCGAAGAAAACTACGCACTCGATGACGCTGTGGTGTATACGCCCGAGAGCGGATACAGCCAGTATTCAATTTATACCTCGATGGATGGCGTAGACTTTGAGCGCGTCGCACGCAAGACATCTGAAGCTGCCTGCACGCGGGATGGCGAAACATGGGATCTTGCCGGCAAGGAAGCCCGCGTTGTGCGTCTGTACATGGAGTACAACTCCGCAAATGCCAGCAGTCAGGTCCGTGAATTCGTTCTTCACGGAACCAAAACTGATTCTGCTGTCATCGAAACTCCGGAAGTTTCGGTAGAAGACTTCAGTGATACCGACTATGTACAGCCAATTACGAATCAGGAAACCATTGAAGAAGTTCAGGGCATTATCCGCCGTCGTCTTGGTGCAGACTATGTCAGCTGGTTCACCTTTGAACTCAAAGACGCTGCTTCCGGCTATGACTACTACGATGTGGAAACCAGAGACGGAAAAATCCACATCACCGGCAACAACGGCGTTTCGCTGGCAACCGGTCTGAATGCCTATCTGGAAAATGTCATCAACGTTCATATTTCTCAGGTCGGCGATCAGATCACGATGCCGGATTCGATCGTTCTGCCAGAAGAAAAAATGCACAAGGAAACAAAATTCCCTGTGCGCTATTCCTACAACTACTGCACGCTTTCCTATTCCATGGCCTTCTGGGGCGAACAGGAATGGAGAAATGAGCTTGACTGGCTTGCCCTGAATGGCGTCAACGTCGTTCTGGATGCAACCGGCATGGAAGAAGTCTGGAGAAGATTCTTAACGGAATGCGGCTATTCCCATCAGGAAATCAAGGATTTCATCGCAGGACCGGCTTACTACGCCTGGTTCTACATGGCGAATCTGTCGGGCATGGGCGGCCCGATTCCGGATTCCTGGTTTGCAGAGCGGACTGAGCTGGCCCGCAAAAACCACCGCATCATGCAGCGCCTTGGCATGCAGCCGGTTCTGCAGGGCTACTGCGGCATGGTTCCGGTTGATTTCAAAGAGAAACAGCCCAATGCATCCATTATTGAGCAGGGAAAATGGTGCAACTTCCAGCGCCCGTACATGCTCAAAACCGATGATCCTGCCACATTCGACAAATATGCCGACATGTTCTACAAAGCGCAGAAAGATGTCTTTGGCGACATCACCGATTTCTATGCGACCGACCCCTTCCATGAAGGCGGAAACACAGGAGGCATGAACATCACTACGATCGCCAGAAAGACACTCGATCTGATGATTAAAAACGATGAGGATGCCGTCTGGATCATTCAGTCCTGGCAGGGCAACCCGTCGCGTGAACTGCTCAACGGTCTGGAAGGCCGCAGAGAGCATGCGCTGGTTCTTGACCTGTATGCAGAACGTGAACCGCACTGGAACAGCCCGTCCTATGGCGCTGACGAATTTGGCAGCACCCCATGGGTCTACTGCATGCTCAACAACTTCGGTGGCCGTCTGGGTCTGTACGGTCACCTTGAATCGCTCAACAAAAGCATTCCGGCTGCTGCCAATCAGGCCAGCCACATGAAAGGCATCGGCATTGCGCCAGAAGCCAGCCAGAACAACCCGCTGCTCTATGAGTTCATCTTCGATACGATCTGGACCGAAGATGCCAGTCAGCCTCTTGAAGAGATTGATCTGAAGCAGTGGACAGAAGACTACGCCAGAAGACGCTATGGCGCCGACAGCGAAAGTGCCGTAAAAGCGCTCGAGATCATGGAAGAGACTGTTTATGACGGTCTTGAACATGAACGCAAAGGCGGAAACTTCATCGGCCAGGGTGCACCGGAAAACGTCGTCAACTCCCGTCCAGCGCTGAGCATCGGAGCAGCTTCGACATGGGGCTGGTCTTCGATTCTCTACTCCAAAGCAGAACTTGAGCGTGCGCTTGAGCTTCTGCTGGAAGACTACGACACGCTGAGCAGTTCAGAAGCTTACATGTATGATCTGGTGACTCTGGCTCAGCAGGTTCTGTCTAACTATGCACAGACGCTTCTTGCACAGATGAATGCCGCAGCTTCCAGAAAGAACCTTGCAGAATTCACTGCATGGTCGGATCAGTTCCTGGATCTCATCCGCACATCCAATGATCTGCTTTCTACCCGCAAGATTTATACCCTGGGGAACTGGACACAGGCTGCCAGCCGTCTGGTTTCCAACCCGGATGATTTCACATCCGATCTGTTCGACCTCAATGCCAAAGCACTTGTTTCTACATGGGGTTCGATCAACCAGTGCAACGCCGGCGGTCTGAAAGACTACTCCAACCGCCAGTGGTCCGGTCTGACAGAAGATCTGTACCTCAGACGCTGGGAGCTCTTCATTGCAGAAAAGAAAAAAGAGCTCGCCGGTGAAGATTTCCGCACATTCAGCGGAGCTGACTGGTTCGCTCTTGAGTGGGCATGGGCCCGTGATAATGAAACGGAATACACCGAGGTTCCGTCCGATCTCGATGTACAGGAACTGACACAGAAAGTCCTCGAGACATTCTCTGTACGCGTTCTTGATCCGGAAGTTTCTCTGGACGGTATCCTTGATCCGACAAAGATGAGTGCAGCTGCAGGAAGTGCCAGCAGCAGCGATCCGGCTTCAAATGTTCTTGATGACAACATAAATACCATCTGGCATACAGACTGGAATGGTGCAAACGGAACAGACCGCGAAAAATGCTGGATTGAACTGGCATTTGATCAGCCGGCTAAAGTCACGTCTCTGGTGTATAAGCCAAGAAATGGCGGCGGAAACGGTACGATCATAAAATACCGCGTGGAACTCATCGACGAATCCAAAGACGGAGACAGCACATGGAAAACTGTCTCTTCAGGAACATGGATTGAGAGCGACAGCTGGAAAGAAGCAATTTTCGATCGGACCTGGCAGGCAACGAAGGTCCGTCTGATTGCGGAAGAATCCGTCAACCAGGAAGCCAATACGAAAAACTTCGCTTCGGCTTCTGAAATCCGTGTAAAAGGCACCTTTGATCTCTCGCTTGACGTAACGCTGATCAAAGCTGTTTCGGAACTTTCCGAAGGCCTGAATCTCGATCACTTTGATCAGAATCAGCCAGGCTTCAAAGAACTCGCCAATGCGTTCAAAGAAGCTGAAGAACTGTTCTCCGGAGCAGTCCTGCAGGAAGAAGCAGATGCATGCGCAATGAAAATTAACCGTGCGCTGCTTGAACTGCGCAAAACACCGGATGCCAGTCTGCTGAATTCTCCTGGCAGATAAAGCATTCCTTTCCACACGAGCGGACCTTTTTGGTCCGCTGCAGTCCGGGTCAGTCGATCCGGGCTGTTTTTTTATCCCTGGCGGCAGAATTCTTATCTCTGACACATATTTTCCGTTTCTGGAATAAGACGGGAATACTGTCGGATTCAGATTGTGGTATTCGTTTGTTAAATCAAAGAGTCTACGTTTCTCAGTTTGTAGATTCACAAAAGTCAGGTACTATTTCAGCTGTACCCTGAACGCATTAAGACTTAAAACGAAAGAATCACAGCAGAAAGAGAGGACCGAGGATGACTTCAAAATCATTCATGGACGCTCCGGAAACCGAAATGGAATCCGGAAAATACGATGTCGGCGATGAGCTTGACATGACGCTTGACCTCGAGGGAATGCCTATTGAGACCCACGTCAGATGGGAGGATACACAATACGCATCGATTCAGTTTGATTCACCGATTCACATCACCGCAACTCTGCCGCTGTCGATGACTCCGGAAGAGCTGCAGGAACATTTCCGGCTGTTTCCCCAGCAGCTTCAGGCCGGCATTGAACGGGTGCTTGGCGCCGGAAGAGATGAGCTGTTTGAAGAGGGACGCCCAAACTCTCATCAGAGAAGCGTTATTCAGATTTTTGGACGGGACCGCCGGGTGGTTTATGTCCGGGGCGATGACAAACCGGTTCTCAATGAAGACGAATACATCGTTTCCGTTCCGCGCGGCGATGACTGGATGAGCGCAGAGATCTCTATTCTTGATGATCTGACCCGCCGTCTGCGCACTGAGCTCGAACTGGAAAAAGAACGCGTTCTCCGTGAATCAGGACTGAGCCCGATTCATGAACCGATGTTCTACTTTGACAGCTCGCTCGACTGTCCGGCTCTGACCAGTCTGCAGACCGGGTTTGTCACCTTCAGCCCTGCGCTGGTTTATTACGATCTGTCCTATGTCCGCTTTGTTGGAGCAAGCGTGACTGTCCGCCTGCTGGTTGGCGAAGATCAGGCCGGCTATGAGGCTCTGATGGACCGTCTGATGCCTGACTGGCGCGATATTGAGATGGATACGGAAGAAGATCCTTCCTCAACGATCGATATTCGAATGCTCAGCTGATTCCATCTCCATGAAACAAAAAAGCGAAAGCCCGCAAACTCTGTATGATACAGAGTCTGCAGCTTTCGCTTTTTTCTGCTGTCGGGTTTCAGCCGGACATCCGGTCTGAACTGGACCTGTGCAGGTTTAAATCGTTAAAACAGTCAGGCATTCGCCTTTTTGAGAACTTTCTTTTCAAAGTCGTTTCTGGCAATCGACTTGATCTGCTTTTTGCTCAGATGCAGACCAGCCTGCCGCATGGACAGAGGCATTCCCATCTTTTCAAAGAGAGATGTCAGGAGGACCTGTGCGCCGGGATCATTGCCATTAACCGTCTGTGCATTGTTTTCATTCTGCGGAAGAATGTCGATCAGCTCTTCAAAGACATCAGGCTTTCCATGATTCAGCTCATTGATCCAGCAGAAGAAAAGTGCAGATTCTGCGGAACCGTTTGGCATGGAAACCGCAAAAGCAAGATTCTCTGCTAGAGAAGAAAGCTGGCTTTTTGGTTTTGGCAGATGGAGATGTGCTTCAAGAGAAATGCGGTAGAGCGAGTCGCGGGCATTCAGGTCGAGAATGTTTGCATCGAGCGCACTGGCGCAGTCGATCAGCTGTTTAAGCAGTTCTTTGGCATGAATCTTATCTTCGCCGGTGCTTTCCATCCAGGAGAAGAACAGGCGGGTGAAGATCACAAAGACCTGATTCATGGTCGGATAGTGCGGATAGAGAGAAAGCTCTGGATCCAGAATGGTCAGAGAGCTGCTTAGCTTCTCAAAGCTGACAGTCTTCTGCTTTCCATCGCGGACAATCGTGCAGCTTGAAGAGAGTTCGTCGCCGCTAGCCGGGTTGGTCAGAATCGAAGCAATCGGATAGATCTTCTTTGGTTTCTTTTTTCCGGTCCAGAAGTCCCAGACATCGCCTTTTGAGCCCATGCCAAGGGCAATCGCTTTGGCGCACTGCAGCGTCGATCCGCCGCCTAAGGCCATGATGATGTCGCAGCCTTCTTTGCGGGCAACTTCAATGCCGCGCTTTACAGAACCATATTTTGGGTTGGGCAGAATCTGTCCCATATTCGCAAACGGGAAATCCGCTTTGGCAAGCAGTGTCCGGACTTTGACAAGCAGGCCGTCCTCAACCGGGCGGTGTCCGTGAACCAGCAGAACTTTATGTCCGAGGGGTTTTAACAGTTCGGGCAGTTTTTCAACAGAACCTGCTCCAATGGTGATGGAGGAGGGAATAGAAAGATTTGTGTTCATACTCTGACCATAACATCGCCGTCTGTTTTTTGATTCTGTAATGCGCCGATTTTTTTCAGCGCTCCAGAACGCTGGAAGCGCCGTACACGATCCGGTTATCTCTTTTGGAAATGAAGTTAGAAAACGTCACAATAAAGACGATAAAACTGATGAACAGGAGGTGTTCCTCATGTATGACATGATCGTTATCGGTGCTGGTCCAGCAGGAATTGCCAGCGCCATTTACGGAAAAAGCAGAGGAAAAGACGTTCTCGTCATTGAGAAAAACAAAGTCGGCGGACTGATCGGTTCAGTCTCCACCGTTACCCATTACCCGGGAATTATCGAAGGAGAAACCGGTCAGACATTCGCGGAGCGTCTGAAAGCACAGGCTGAAGGTGCCGGCATTCCGATTGTCTATGAAGAAGTAAAAGAAACGATTCTCGACGGCGATACAAAGACCGTTATCACCGATAAGAACCGCTACGAAACAAAAACAGTCGTTGCCGCAAACGGTGGAAGCGGCAGAATGCTGGGCATTCCGGGTGAAGGCCTTGGCGGCATGCGTCTGAACGCGCCGCGCGATGGCAAGAATTACGCCGGCAAAGATGTCTTTGTGATCGGCGGAGCTGATGGTGCAGTCAAAGAAGCACTGTACCTGGCTGGTCTGGCAAAGAATGTCACGATTGTCTGTGTTGAAGATGATCTGATCTGCATTCCGGAATTTAAAGAGAAAGCCGCAAAGACGCCAAATCTGCACGTCATGCCTCATTCCTCGCTCAAAGAAGCAAAAGGTACGGATCATATTGAAGAACTGGTCTTTGTCGATAACACAACCGGCAAAGAAACTGTTATTGATGATCTTGAAGCCGGTGTCTTCGTCTATGCAGGCATCGTACCAAATACCGCAGTCTATCCGGCACTCGACAAGGATGCAGCCGGCTATCTGATCACGGATGAAAAGATGGAAACAAATATCCCGGGTGTTTATGCAGCCGGTGATATCCGCTCCAAGGCTGTCCGTCAGGTTGCAACAGCTGCCGCCGATGGTGCGATTTCCGGCATCAGCGCAGCTGCAAAAGCCTGAGTCTTTCTTCATAACTAGCTGAAATGAGAATTTGCTGAAAAAGCAGAACCAGCAGGATGGAATCCCTGAACAGGTGATCCCGTCCTGCTTTTTTCATGGATGGAAAGCGACCAACAGCACAAAGATAGAGAACAGAAAAACGGCTTCACCTTGAACAGGTGAAGCCGCGCTGTGTTTAATGCAATGAGTTAAAGCGTGAATCTGAATCTGAAATCAGATTAGCTTTTCTTTTTCTTTTTCGAAGCAAAGAAGAAGCATGCAAATGCGATCAGAGCAGCTGCGAATACGCCGATGGCCCAGTAGAGACCAGTTTCAGCTGCAGTTTTTGCACCGCCGGTTGTTGTGGAGTTCGAACCGCTGGATGCCTTCTGAACGGTGAAGGAAGCCGATTTTGTCAGTGTGTTGTTTCCGTCTTTGTAGGTCAGGTTGATCTTTTCGCTTGTAGATCCTGTGGAAGGAGGAGTCAGACCGAATTCAACAGAGATCTTCGAATCGAAGTTCATCTTTTCAACATCAGCTTTCGAGAACTCAAGGACATAAGCTTTATGACCGTTGATGGTCTCTTCTTTGATGTTCGGTTTAACTTCTGCATTGTCGAGAGTGACTTTCTTGCAGGAACCGAGTGCGTTGCCGCTGGCCTGTTCGAATGTCAGTGTCAGATCCTGAGGTTTAGCCTGGAGAGTCAGGTTGGCTTTCCAGTAATCATTCAGGGTGTTGTTGGAATTGTTTGGCTCCCATTTCATGATCGGCTCAGCACCGATGGTGAATTCAGAAGCAGTGTAAGTAACAGGATGGATACCGTTGTCGATGTCGGCATCTACGGTTGCTTTGGAGTTCAGAGCCACTTTCTTTGCGGTGTCAGAATCGTCGGTGTTGACTTTCAGATCGATGGAGATTTTGGAGCTGTCGGTCATGGATTCTACAGCGCTCTCCGGCAGAGTAACGCGCAGGGTACGACGGTTCGAACCAGTTTTGTCTTCCGAGTTGTCCTCGCTTGAGGAAGTCTGTTTCTGTGCATCGGATTCAACATCTTCTGCTTTGACATCTGCAACGGACTTGCCGTCAACTTTGACTGCAACGCCGTCTTTCTTGAACAGATAGGTCGGGGAAGTTTCGAAGAGAACGGACAGGCTGGTCGGTTTTGTCGAAGCTTCTAAGGACAGCGTCCATGTTTCAGAGATGTAGTTGTAATTGAATTCAACGGATTTCCATTCGGAATTCAGCGTGAAGTCGCATGTCTGCTGACCGTTGTATTTGTAGGTATCAGCTTTGTCGCCCTTCTGAACCATAACCCAGCCGGTTGTGCTGACGTTGTTATTAGAGAAGCCTGGATAGGCCTGGAAAACAAATACAACTTCAGATCCTTCTTTAAGCGCAGCGAGCTGTTCAGAAGAGAACTTGTAGATGACCTGGTTGGCATCGTCTTCTTTTTCTTTTTTCAGTTCTTCCGGTTTGATGGTGACTTCGGTGGAGTCAATCTTGACGGCAACAGGGGTGCTGTCGATGGTCGCATCGGAAGAAGGATTCCAGTTGAGCTGGAAAGCAAGAGCATCCGGGACTTCTTTGATCTTGAACGAATAGTGAAGTTGGTTGTCGCTCGAGCTGAAGCTTGGCGTATCGATCGTTACATAATCGGAAATGTTTCCTTCGTCTTCACCCTCGGAGCTGCTGTCGGAAGTGCTTTCCGAAGAGCTGGAAGAAGACGAATCAGAAGACTGTTCCGAAGAGGTCTTCGAAGAGGAAGAACTTGCGGAACTGCTGGACGAGTCGCCTGTATCGATCTGCGTGTCAGAAGTCGATGGTTTGCGCGGTACAGTCGACAGCTCGACTGCAGATGGTTCAGAGGAAGTTTCGCTGGACTCCTCAGAGACGGTTTCGGAAATTTCGTTTGTGCCGTCAGACTGGGCGCTGATTTCTGCCTCAGGATTGGACTGGGCGGAAGGCTGGCTGGAGGCAGATTCATTTGCACAGACAGGAAGCGCGCCAAACGTGAGCGCTGCGGAAAGAAGAGCAGCCGCAATGGATCTTACGTTTGATTTCATAGAAAAAAGATTCCTTTCTTTTAGACAGATTCAGCAGGTGCAATGAAAGCGAAGAAGGTGGCTCTGGGAACGCTTTCTCTTACGCCTGGCAGGTCAGTATTCAGGATCATGCAGATTTCATTTTACTAGCTGTGCAATATGAAAACAAACTCAACTCGAACGGTTGTCGCCTTTCCTGCATGATAAAAAAGAATCTTGTCAGATTATTCAACTCGTAGACCTGTTTTTGACCGAAAGTCTGCCTTGACTAGCAGCTCAGAACAGAAAAAAACCGGGAAAGCCGAAGCTTTCCCGGAAGGGAATTTCAGAAGTGCGGTTCTTAAACAACCGGTACGCCGGGCGTATCTGGTGCCGGAACTGGTTCAGGATCTGGTGTTGGAACAGGTACTGGATCGTTGCTGACAGGCGGAACTGGATCGGTATATCCAGGATCCGTGTAGCCCGGGTCAGTGTAGCCGGGATCTGTTGTACCTGGATCGTCATAGCCCGGGTCTGTATATCCGGGATCCGGATCGGTGTATCCAGGATCTGTGGTTCCCGGATCCTCAGCCGGAGTTTCTTCCTGCGGCTGCTGCTGGCCGGCGTTTTCGGTCTGGTTTTCAACAGAAGATGCATCGCCGTAGGTCGAATCGATTTCTTCTGCCGATTTGCCTTCGATGACGCCTTCAATGCGGTCTTTCGCAGTTGCTACTGTTTCGTAGTTTGGAATCATGACATAAGCCTTGTTG
>Jenna_p2__coassemble_1319_pt1 | contig 24481 bp, 15 predicted proteins | sample Jenna_p2__metabat2_high_PE_029 | metagenome-assembled genome bin Jenna_p2
CAAGTTTCGTTGCGATTTCCTCACGCGAGTACCCGCCTTTTTCCAGTGTGGGATAGTTATCGATTTCAACGCCTTTGACTTCTTCCATCACCAGCATGTTCGGTCTTGTGTATTCGGTATAGATCTTGGGAATATGCAGATACGGTACAGAGTCATTCTCCTGGGCAAAGCGGATCGCATTAGCGGCTTCATGCCGGAAATCCATCTCCTGTTTTGCGGTCGTCCAGAATTCATCAATGACATCATCGAGATCCACCAGACCGGAAATAACAGAATTGAGCGAGAGCAGCTTCGCGGCTTTTTTCATCATCGCTACATCGACCTTCATCTGCTCATACAGATGCGGGCGCTGTACCTTGATGACGACATCTTCACCGTCTTTTGTGACTGCCTGATGAACCTGTGCCATGCTGGCCGACCCTAGCGGAGTCCGGTTAAACGAAGCAAACAGTTCATCGGGCGTTTTGCCATAGGCAGCGACAATTTCCTGTTCAACCACTTCATAGGGCATCGGTTCAACATCCGAGCGCAGCTTCTGCAGCTCCTTGGCATACTCAGCCGGAATCAGATCCTGTCTGGACGACATGATCTGGCCGAGTTTGACGTATGTCGGTCCAAGATCCTCAAGAATCAGCCGGAGCTTCTGCGGCGTCATTCCCTTGATCGCTTTGTATTTATGCAGAACTTCTGTGATCTGCACAAAGCGCTCAGAGGTCGAGACAACCGCATGATCCTTCTGCTCTTTGGATTCGCTCTGGTTTTCCGAAGTCGAACCGGCGTTCTGCGCATCAGAGGAAACAGAAGAAGAGGAAGATGCGTCAGAAGAAGCAGCAGATGATGCATCCATGGAAGATGAAACATCCGAAGATGACCCGGCATCCGTCTGTTCAGTTACTGTCGCATGAAGCTGAATTTCACTGCTGCTTTTTTCATACTGTTTCTCATTCGAACCGGATGAAACAGAAGGGTCTGGCTGGCGGAAATCCGGATCAGTTTTCGTCATAAACCGTTCCCTGCCCGGCTTCAGCCGTCTGATTTACCGTGGTTTCCGTCTGCTTTTCGCCCAGACTGAATTCGGTATCGCCAAATGGCGTATGGACTGTAAAGGAGTAGCGGCTTCTGCTTTCTGTCTGTGTTTCGCTCTCGCCTGCCGTCACACCTGCCTGCACTGTCTCTTTGACCTGTGCCTGCTCAGACTGAGCAGCTGCGCCTGAAGAAATGCCGGCATCTGAAGAAGCAGCAGCGGTGGAGGCAGCAGAAGAAGGGGTTCGATGAAGAGGTGAATTGAGGAATTCTTCGCTTTCTTTGTCCGTCTTTGTTACGGAAAGAGATATGGATGGAATGGGGATATGAAGGGATACATCTATCGCCCATTTATTTTTATGTTCAAATTTAATCATATCCAAATGATAACACGGGCCAATTTCAGGCCATCAACGATGGCACGTCTTCTTCCCGGACGTAAAACAGGTTAGAAAAATACAGGTGTTGTCAGCCCGCTGACTGCACCTGTACTTTTCAATAGAGCCGACATGTCAAAACTCAGCGAGCGCCCACTTTATCCAGCCCTGGCCAGCAGAAGTGTATGGGATAAAGTGATTTACTCACTGCGTTTTTATTTTTTAAGCATTGCTACTAAATTTACTTGTCAACTTATGCAGCACTTATCAGCGATCAAATAAGCCCCTGGAAGGCATACTGTCCCTCTCTGATTCAGCAGGCGACTCAAACGGTATTTCTGGAAAGACGCTGCTTCAGGAAGCGAAACAAGCCATATCAGATTTTGCAGCCAAAAAATGCATCACGAATATGAAAGACGCAGAACGTCAGTTCTGCCTGCTCATGAAAAAAGCAATTCCGTTTATTGAGCGCGGTAAGATATCCAATCTGTTTGGACCTGTCATGAAACATATTCGTTTTTCTTTTGGAGCCGGGCACGGGCGTTCATACTGGAATAATAGAGACAATGGAATAGAGGGGCTGGCATAGATGTACAGTGCGACGGTTAATAATCCGAGTTCGCTGAAACGATTTCAAAAATATTTTCCGGCCTCTTGCCAGATTTTTTTACATGACTGGAGAACCATGCTGAATGACTGAACTTGATAAAAAACTACATGCTTATCGAGACGCTTTTGGAGAAGATTATGTATTTCAATTCGGATTTCTGAAGACTGAAGAAGAAATTATCGCTGAAATCGAAGCTTGTTTATGCAGCGAGAAAAAGCAAAAGTTAGAAAAATATGACAGCAGAAAAGATTACTGACCAAATCATATCGATGTAATTAATTACTTATCGCCAATGAAAGGTGCTTTCCAGAGTGCCTGGATCCTGACGAAAGAGGAGTGCTGTCTGAGCTTCTTTGTGGCTGGAATTCAGAGGATCGAAAAAGCGTATTCCAAATACGTACAACTAAAGACTGGGCGAGCAAACTGACTGCTCGCTTTTTCTATGCCAAGGCCGGAACGGCATAAAAAAGCGTCTGTACGAATGAATCGTACAGACGCAGCATGAGCAAAAAGAAACAGGAAGAGGTTCTAGACATCAAGACGCAGATCTTCGTCGGTATACCAGCCAAGCTTTTTAAACATGAAATGGAAGATCAGCGTGAAGACAGCCGGCAGAATGAAGGAGATCAGAATCAGCGAAGTCCAGTCCATAAATGTAATAGAGGTACGGAGTCCTTCCGCAATTTCAGATGTCCATCCGGTGAACACGCCAATCTGACCGACCAGACCACAGGTTCCCATTCCCGAAGAAATGGCAGCGCCATTCATTTCCAGGCCAAACAGGCAGGTCGCAATTGGACCGGTAATCGCCGAAGCCAGGATGGTCGGCAGCCAGATTACAGGTTTGCGGACGATATTACCCATCTGCAGCATGGAAGTTCCGATACCCTGAGCAACAAGACCCGACCATTTATTGACCGCAAAGCTCATTACCGCAAAGCCGACCATCTGCGCGCAGCAGCCGGCAAGAGCAGCGCCGCCGGCAAGACCAGTCAGCGAAAGAGCTGCGCAGATGGCTGCCGAGCTGATCGGGAGCGTCAGGAAGATACCCATCAGAACCGAAACGATAATTCCCATTAAGAAAGGCTGCAGCTCTGTAGCCCACATGATCATTCCGCCAAGGGCTGAAGCAGCCGATCCGATCGCCGGTGCACAGAGCACTGCAAGAATGGATCCGATACAGATCGTAACAAACGGGGTAACCAGAATATCAACGCGGGTTTCTTTGGAGACGAGCTTTCCGCATTCACAGGCGACAACCGCAATGATGTAAACCGCCAGCGGGCCGCCGGCTCCGCCAAGCGCGTCAGCAGCATAGCCGACTGCCAGCAGGGAGAACAGAACCAGGTTCGGAGCGCCCAGAGAGACGCCGATGGCTGCGGCCATTGCCGGTCCTTTGACCGCGGAAGCGTAGGTTCCGATTTCCGCAAGAAGCGGAACATTCAGAAGGGTTCCAAGCGTGTTGAGAATCGTTCCCATCAGCAGGGATGCGAACAGTCCCTGTGCCATTGCGCCAAGCGCATCGATGCCATACCGCTTTGCGGAGATTTTGACATCTTTTCTGGCGAGGAACGCAGCTGCAGTACTCATTTTCTTTCCTCTACTTTCTTCTCTTTTCGAGTTTTTTCTGAGTTTTCATGCGTGATCCGAAAACTTGAACAAAGTATAGAAAGATTGTGTGATCTTCACAATAAATGATTTAAACCTGAGTCGTTTTATATAAATGCTGATGACAAAATGAAATTCGCAGACCTCTATGAAAGCGGATTCATCCAGAATGCAGAAAAAAGGCGCCGGACGGCGTCTTTTCTGGTGCGGTTTTGGTCTCATTCGGATTCTGTTTCAGAATCTGTTCCGGTTTTAAGCCGGGATCAGTCTTTGTCAGCTGCTTTAATCTGAGGCTTTTCTTTCTTTTCTTCCAGACCTGCTGCATTCATTTCTGTCTGCGTCGGTTCAAACTGACGGTTTTCGTCAATTCCCTTTTCGCCAAGCAGTGCGGCTTTATAGACAGAGAGCTTATCAATCTGATCTTTGGAGAGCTGCGGATATTTCGGATCAATTTTGGTCAGTGCATGAAGAATGGCTTCACTGACGAGATAGCGGGCATACCATTTCTGATCTGCCGGAATGACATACCAGGGGTTGTGTTTGGACGCTGTGGCATTGATCGCATCCTCATAGGCTGCTGTGTACTGATCCCACAGACCGCGTTCTGCAAGATCTGCTTCCGAGAATTTCCAGTTTTTCTCCGGGCGGTCAATCCGTTCGAGGAAACGTTCTTTCTGTTTCTTTGCAGAGACATTCAGGAAAATTTTGACGATCCTGTAGCCGTTCTGATACAGGTACTCTTCAAATTCACGGATCTGTTCATAGCGGCGGTCGATAATCTGCGGATTTTTCAGGCGGTCAGGCAGATTGTAGTTTTTCCACAGTTCACGGACTTTGACGATCAGCACATCCTCATAGTAGGAACGATTGAAAATGGCGATTTTGCCGCGGACCGGAAGTGCCTTGTTAAAGCGCCAGAGAAAATCGTGAGCGAGATCTTCATGGGTCGGCGATTTGAAGCTGTATACGTCAACGCCCTGCGGATTGACACCGCTCATGACATGCTTGATCGTTCCGTCCTTGCCTGCTGCATCGCGGGCCTGGATCAGGATGATCAGTCCTTCTTTTCCATCCGCATACAGACGGTCCTGCAGCTGCTGAATCTGCAGCTGATTGGACGCTGTTTTGGCAATGATTTCTTCTTTCCGTTTCTTTTCCGTGCCGGCTGAAGTGGATTCCGTCTTCAGACTGAGCGCGTTTTTTCCGTTATAACGATAGTTTTTGAGCATAATGGACCTCTTTCTTTTTTCAGTATAAAAAGGACGGCGACTGAACGTTTCCCATTTACCCAAAGTTACCGGATCTGTATCCAGTACTGTCTGTCTTTGAGTAGAAAAAAAGCTCCGGTCTTTGAAGAAACCAGAGCTTGCAGGAAAAGAAATAGGTATTTAAAATCAGGCTTTTTCTTTTACTGTCCGGGACGAGCGCGGTGCCAGAATCGGAAGATGCTGCTCAATCCAGCTGCGCCCTTCAACCAGAAGAATCGCCAGGAAAATGAGCAGACCGCCGGCAATCATCAGCACGGACGGAACCTGATGAAGAATCAGGAAGCTGAATACATTGGCCCACAGACTCTCTGTTCCCATCAGAATCGAAGCCGCGGCACACGATGTATATTTCTGTGCGGTTGTCTGCAGCAGGTAACAAAGGAACGTCGAAAGAAAGACGGTATAGACCAGAGAGACGATGCAGGTCATAGAAATATGAGCCGGCCATGGAGAGAACAGGCCAAACGGCAGCGAAAGAACGGCTGCAGTTGTCAGCTGAACCGCATTGATGTTCCAGATTGAAAGATCCTCGGATTTTCCAAGCGATACGATCTGCGCCGCAAAGAAGAAGGAACAGGCAAGAGAGAGCAGATCACCTGGCCGGAAGCCGATGCTTCCTGTCGACAGGGACAGACAGCCGATGCCAATCACGCAGACCAGTGAAGCAAGAACGATGATCGAATCCGGTTTCTGCTTCCAGACTGCCCAGGCAAGATAAGGAACAATAACAACGTTGACCGAGGTCAGAAACGCGTTCATGCCAGGTTCGGTCTGATCGACGCCAAATGTCTGAAACGCAAAAGCCACATACAGGAAGATTCCGGAGATGATTCCGGTTTTTACGGTCTTCTTCGTCATTGGATCTTTATGCAGAAGCATGGGAATCCAGGCCAGAATCGCTGCCCCGCCAAAGCGGACGATCAGCATCTGAAACGGCGAAAATGTTTCCAGGGCTGCAGCGGTCGCGATAAATCCCCCGCCCCAGATGATGCCGACCAGAATACAGAGCAGGTTCGCGGTTTTCTTACTCAAACAAACACCTCCAGAATACAGACTGCCAGAACAGCCTAAGACAGCTGTAAAAAGCAGTCGTTCAAATCCATGAAGTATTGAATCATGTTTGCTTCTTTCCTGCTTCTACTGCTTTGGATTCCATCAAAAAAGCCCGCCTTTTGGTCAGAAAGCGGGCGTGTTGTTCATCGATCGTGATCGATTTGAATCTGTGCGATCACCCTGGCATTGCCATGGATCAATTAAAACGCCAGAGACAGCAGTCTCTGTGAGTAAAGATCGCCGGATCTTAAGCTTGCGGATGCAGCGGAAAGCACATCAGCTGTACCGGGAATATATATGCCGATCGGGACAACCGGTTCGGCATAGATCGCATCAGCTTCTTCCTGGGTGATCATTTTATTGCGGACCATCGCATCCAGGACAAGCCTCTGTTTACCTCTGGCTGCTGCATAGTTGGTCACGGGATTATAGAGTGTCGGGCTTTGCGGAATGCCGGCAAGCATCGTCGCCTGACCGTCCGTCAGCTGGGAAGGCAGTACGCCGAAGTAGCCCATGCTGGCCTGCGCGATTCCATGGTAGTTGTTGCCGTAGTTGATGATATTGACATACAGCGAAATAATCTGATCTTTTGTGCAGATCTTTTCAAGGCGATGGGCAAGGACGATTTCACCGGCTTTCCAGACCGGCGTACCGTCAAACTGACCGTACAGATTCTTGACGGTCTGCATATCAATAGTTGAACCGCCTGATCGCGCAAAGAAGGGCAGAAACTGACTCAGTCCGGCCCGTACGAGTGCAATCAGATCGACTTCATCGTGCGAGTAATAGCGGGCATCTTCAATCGCGATGGTTGCCTGATAAAGCATCGGACTGACATCCTGATATGGAACATAGTCCGGAGAAGCCTCGGCTCTGGATACGAGCGAAGCGACACTTTCTCTGGCTTCAAACTCATCGGCCGTACGAATGCCTGAAACAAAGAAAATGGTGATCCCTGCCAGCGAACCGGCAATCAGCAGGACCAGAAGCCATTTAAAAAACTTCTTCATGGCACCTCCTTTTCGACAGGAGAAAATAACGCTTTTCGGGCAGTCAGTTCTCTGTCTGAACTTAAGTCTATCATTATACGCTCCTGCTCATCCTTTCTTTCCCTTTCTGCAACCTTACAGCTTTATTAGATTTGCCAGACAGGAGAGACAGGAGCTCTCAGATTCAAAATACGTCATCTAAGAGAAAAGGACGATCTCCCTGACTGCACAAAAATACAGACCGGAAATCGTCCTCTGTTCTTTTTACCTCATTCTCTTTTCAGGTTTCCAGATTCTTTCTTATCTGGCCCACTCAGGAATCGAGGAGCCTGTATTCAGGTTCTCTTTCATCCAGTTATAGACAAGCGGCGAAATGCGGGCCATCAGATTCTTGCCGGCTGTTGAACTGGGCAGACCGTCACAAAGCATCGTAACGACATATGTGCCAAACGGTGCATCGACCAGAACCGTATCGTTTTCGCAGAAGTCAATCCAGCCCGGTTTATTGGCGGTTCTGGCTTCAGAAGGAAGATTGGCCAGCATTCTTCCCGGATGAGCCTGTGTCTGCAGCAGGGCTTTCATCTTGGCAGAATGCTTCAGGCGTCCTTCCTGAATATCGCACAGGATTTTCGAAGCATCCGCAGCTGACGTGTAGTTGCCTTTTGGAATGCCAGTCATCTGCGTATCGTTATAGCCTTTGGAAACACACCAGTCTTTCAGCACCCGCAGACCGGCACTGTAGCTGCCATTGCCAAGAATAGCAACCAGGCTCTTCCAGGATTCGTTATCGGAAATGGAGATCATTAAAGACAGCTGCCTCTCGAGCGAATCCCGTCCCGCAAAAGCGGCATATCTGTCGTAGTCTTCGTGAATTGCGCCCATGACAAAGACTTTCATGACGCTTGCAGACTGCTGTGCTCTGGAGTTAAGAATCAGCGCATCGCTTTTTCCGGGAATGCGAACCGCAAATCCAATCTGCGCGTTTGCGGCTGGCGAAGAAGCGATCGTCTGCCCAACCTGCGCTTTCAGATCATCAAGGTTGGGTTTGAGAGCACCTGTCTGATCATCAAAGACGCAGACATGGCCCTGGATCGTTTTCTTTCCGCATGCGCGCAGCCCGTTTTCGTCATACCAGCAGACCTTTTTGGGACTGCCATACTGGACGAAGCTGTTTCGCAGGCGATGACCGTCATTAACATCATAGAAGGCATAGCCGTTTGCTTTCTTCACTTCGCCATAAACCATCTTTCCATCGCTGCCAAACAGATATTCATGATTCTGCCCATCGACAGAAACCGTGCGCTCTCCTGTGACCATCCGGCCGTTTGAGGAAGGATCAAAGTAGTACCGGTCGCCATGAATGGAAACCAGTCCGAAGAGCTGCTGATCATCAGGATCGTAAGCGTATGTTGAGCCGTTCTCATCCTGAACAAACGAGTAAAGGTTCAGTGCGTTCCAGCCGCCTTTTTCTTCTTTCCAGCCATATTCAACCAGTTTAGCTTTTTCTCTCTGATCGACTGTGTAGTGATGCGAACCAACTTTCGCATTGGGGTTATAGAGACGCATAACCGGCAGGCGGCTGATCGTGGCGGAATAGAAGCTGATGCCCTCATTGATCCAGCCATATTTTGCGAGTGCCTCACATTCGTTTCGATCACTTGTGAAGTGATGTTCGCCCCTGGAAGGAGAATACAGCCGGTAGACAGGCGTATCGGACTGACGGGGCTGCAGGAAACGCACGCCTTCATCTTTCCAGCCCGCAGAACAGAGTGAGCGGATTTCTTTTTCATCGGCTGTATAGAAATGTTCGCCGGAGTTTGGATTATAGATGGAATGGACGCCGACTCCATTCTGGTGATCCAGACTGCTGTCGACGATATGCAGCTCAGCCATCGCATCCTGAATGGCCGGGTCTGTCGTGTTTTCCATCCAGGTTCCGTCAGCCTCAGCGGCTGTACGAATTGCCTCCAGTTCTTTTTTCCGGCTTAAAAGCTGATGACGGGCAGGATTGTCAGTCCAGCCGTAGTTTTTCCATTCAATGTTTCCCTGTCCATTGGCATTGCCGCATCTTGGATAGACAAAGACGCGTCCGCTTAATGCCTGACCGTTTGCATCGAATACAAATTCTCTTCCGGCTTCGTCCTTTACATACTGATTTTCCAGCATATTCCCGGTATTCGGGTCAAACCGGTACCAGACATTGTCAATTTTTGACGTTCCAAGAGCCTGCCGACCGTCCGGATTCGAATAGCGGACATTCTGTCCATCGACTTCAATCCATCCAGTCTTCAATGCGCCATGGCTGTCAAATTCGTACCAGTCATCATGAATCTGCATGCGGCCGCTCAGCGGATGATTTTTCGCATCCACCGCACCGACTAGACTATTTTTCGAATCTTTGAAGAACGCATAATCAGATATGGCATAGAATGCGGTCCCTTCATCCTTCCATCCGGCTTTGACAAGCGCATCCCGCTCTTTGGAAGAGAGCGTGTAGTGATGAGATCCCGATTTGACATTCGGGTTGTACAGACGATAGACCGACTGTCCGTATTCGCTTTCTGTCCGGAAGGAAATACCTTCATCTTTCCAGCCAGCCTGAATCAGATAGTCACGCTCTTTGCGATCCTGCGTGTAATGGTGATCGGATGCATTGGGGTTGTAGAGACGATAGACTGGCTGACCTTCACTTTCCGGTGTAACCCAGGCTCTGTTTTCATCTTTCCATCCCGCTTTAACCAGAGCAGTCCGCTCCGTTGAAGAGAGCGTGTAGAAATGTTCGCCGCTGTTTGGATTATACAGACGGTAAAGTTCCTTTTTATTTCCCCGGCTGGACAGCCAGATGGCGTTTGCGGGATCCGGAAAAGGAACAGGTTCAGGCTCTTCTGAATCACTGAGATCTGAACTGTCCCGGGAACTGTCTTCTGTACTGTCCTCGGTACTCTTGTCTTCGCTGTTTTCCGTGCTGGATTCTTCCGAAGACGGCTCTTCAGAAGAACTGTCTTCAGTTGAATCACTGTCCTGCGGATCATCCGGTTCAGTTGATGATACAGAGTCTTCTGCTAATGAACTCATTTCTTCTGAGTCCGCAATCTGACTGCTGAAATCTTCATTCTGCTTCAGAGCGCTGGCTGTTTCGTTTTCCTGCGCAAATACCGGCGATACGGTTACCGATGCAGGAACGGTTACAGCCATGGTACATGCACAAAGCAGTGTCATAAGACGGCTTCGTCTTCGCTTTGAGCACCCGTTTTCTTTCACTTTTTCTCTCATTTCATTTCCTCCAGGTCGTCTGCACAAGCTCTGATTATTCTTCTGCCCGCCCAGGCAGTACGGCTCTGTACAGCTCCCTTTCTATCCATCTTATAGTGCGAAATTCTTCAAACCAACAATCCCAGAAAGATGACTGAATAAGCATTCAGGGACACCTGCCGTCTGCAGATCCGAAGAACTGAATTCAAGGTGTTGTCTTTCGTAACTGTCGATGAACAGAAAAAAGGACTGCGGCGTGCACAATTAGCATGAACTGCAGTCCCTGGTTTTTTTGGGGTCTATTTCTTTTTCTTCGATGACTTTGGTGCGTTCTTGCTCTGGTTCATGTTCTTCATGACCTGACGAATCTGTGCCTCCGAGGGCTGACGGCCCATCGAACGGTACATTGCACGAATCATATTCTCATTGACAGGCGGATTCTCAGCAAGATCCTTTTCAAATTTGCGCTTGGTCAGAATGAATGTGACGATTGCGCCAATAATTGCGCCGGCAAGGGCGTAGAGAATGGATGACCAAAAGTTTTCCATGTGAATTCAGCTCCGTTCTTTTTGTCTGTTTCTTATTCTACAACGAGAGACGAGCCGGATTCAATCCACAATGTTCTGCGGCTTGACTCCCTTATGCAAAAGCGAATGAAGCAGTGACGTCGCCATCCTGTTACTGCCTTTGGAATCAGTCTTCCGGCAGATTCTGCACATCAAACAGTGAACCCTGCTGCACAGGGGATTTTTCCTGTTCAAGGATACGTACGCCATTTTCAAGGCGGAGGCTTTCTGTGACAAACGGGGCCGGTTCATCAAGAATCACGGCAGTCGACCAGGTCGATGCCGGCGTCATTTTCGCGAGCTGTTTTGCATGGACGACTGTACTCTGTTCAGAAGCGATACGGACGCTTCCGCTGCCCGGGATCGTTCTTGCATCAACAAGCGTGACAGGCTTTTTCTTCACTTCTTTAAAGAGCATGGCGCCTGCAGCCGGACGTTTAAGCAGTGAAATTTCGCCAACAGGAATGCGCTTGAATGCTCCATCGCTGTTTTCGAGAATCAGATCATCGGCACTGCAGGATTCAATGCCAAGCAGTGCATCCTCGCTTTGAAGAATCATGCCGCGAACGCCCTTGGATTTGGAACGGGAAAGCGGAATATTGTCCGTCCGTACGCGGTAGCCGCGGCCTTTCTGGCTGACAACAAGAACTTCATCCTCCGGATTGCCCGATGGAACGACGCTGACCAGTGCATCATTGGGTGCAATTGTAAACAGCGAAGCCAGGCGGCCTTTTTTAGGCTGCTTGAGCAGATCGCAGGAAGCTCGCATGAGCTGTCCTTCTCTGGAAGCAAGGATCAGATCGACACCCTGCAGACCGCTCTTGAAGGCAAAGACTGAAATGATCTTTTCAGAAGGTTCAATCTTGCAGAACGAAGAGTAGTGAACGCCCAGATCTTTCCATTTGCGCTCTTCAAGCTGGTAGACCGGGATGACCCCATAGCGGCCGCGGTCAGTAAAGAACAGCAGGAAATCGAGTGTGGATGCCTGATCGCAGAAGACAAGATGGTCGCCTTCTTTAAGCGCAGGCTGGTTCTGATCGCTTGAGGCAAAGGAACGCAGAGACACACGTTTGAAATAGCCATGGGAAGAGACAACCGGAACAACGGTTTCTTCGGCAACCATATCCATTTCGTTGATGACGAGTTCTTCAATTTCGTCGCGGATCTGGGAACGGCGCGGGCTTGGGAACTCTGTTTTGACTTCCTTCAGCTCTTCTTTCATCAGAGCCTGACGTTTTGCGGGATCTTTGAGCAGTTCTTCAAGCGTATGGATGTCTTTATGCAGAGTATCGGCTTCACTCTGCAGTTCCATCACATCCGTATTGGACAGTCGGTACAGCTGCAGAGTGACAATGGCTTCGGCCTGTTCTGGCGAAAAGCCGAACCGTTCAATCAGCCGCTCTTTGGAATCAGCTTTCGATGAAGAGGCACGGATGATCGCAATGACTTCATCGAGTACGGAAATCATCCGGATCAGACCGTCAACGATATGCAGTCTGGCTTTCTTGCGTTTGAGATCAAAGCGCGAACGCTTGATGATGACATCTTCCCGGTGTTCCAGGAAGGCGTCGAGCATAGCACCAAGCGAAAGCTGCTTTGGCGTACGGTTGACGATCGCAATGATGTTGTAGTGATAGTACGTCTGCAGATCGGTGTTTTTATACAGGTAGTTCAGGATCGCCGTCGGGTTGGCTTCCTTTTTCAGATCGATGACAATACGCAGACCTTTGCGGTCACTTTCATCACGGACATCGAGCATGCCGCTGACTTTGTTATTAAGGCGGATCTCATCGATGCGCTTCACCAGAGCCACCTTGATGACTTCATAGGGAATTTCGGTGATGACGATCTGGTTGATCGAGCGCTTTTCTTCGATTTCAGCTTTTGAGCGGACGACCACACGGCCTTTGCCGGTATCAAGCGCTTCATATATGCCTTCTTTGCCCATGATGATGCCGCCGGTCGGAAAGTCCGGTCCGGGGACAAATTTCATCAGCTCTTTTGTTGTGGACTGCGGATGGTCAATGCGGAAAATCGCTGCATCGATGACTTCGCCAAGGTTATGCGGCGGAATATTTGTCGCATAGCCGGCTGCGATACCCGTAATGCCGTTAACAAGCAGGTTCGGGTAGCGGGCTGGCAGTACGGTCGGTTCGAGTTTTTCATCGGAAAAGTTCGGGGACCAGTCAACCGTCTCCTTGTCGATGTCTTCCATCAGATAGCCGGCGATTTTTGAAAGTCTGGCCTCTGTGTATCGCATCGCAGCTGCGGGGTCATCGTCAATGGATCCGTTATTTCCCTGCATGTCGATCAGCGGGAAAGCGGACTTCCAGTCCTGTGACATGCGAACAATCGCATCATAGACAGAACTGTCGCCATGCGGATGATAGTTACCAATAACATTACCGACTGTCTTTGCGGACTTGCGGTACTGTTTCGTGTATGTGTTGCCGTCTTCTTCCATCGCCCACAGAATGCGGCGCTGAACCGGCTTGAGACCGTCACGCGCATCCGGGAGCGCACGCTCCTGAATGATGTACTTGGAGTAGCGCGAAAAACGGTCGGCGAGAATCTCTTCAAGAGCGGAATCGACAACTTTCGGTTCAGCAAGAACTTCTGTGTCTTTTTCTTTCTTCTTACCTGCCATTCTCTGTCTCCTTTACAAAATCATCTTCCAGGGTGAAGACCACATTGTCTTCAATCCAGGCCCGGCGCAGATCCGCCCGGTCGCCCATCAGTTCACTGACGCGCTTTTCGGCCAGACGTCCATCTTCAAGCGTTACGCGAAGCAGCGTACGGGTCGCCGGATTCATGGTCGTATCCCACAGCTGGGTGGCGTTCATCTCGCCGAGACCTTTGTAGCGGTTGATGCGGTAGCCGCTTTTGAGCTCTTTCTTCTTTTCTTCAAGCTCTTCATTGGAATACAGGTAGTATTCCTCGCCCTTTTTTGCGATCCGGAACAGCGGCGGCAGTGCGATATAGAGCATGCCGGCTTCAATCAGCGGACGCATGAAGCGGTAGAAGAACGTCAGAAGCAGGTTCTGAATGTGAGCACCGTCATCATCGGCATCGGTCATGATAATGACTTTATGATAGTTGGAATCTTCTGCATCAAAACTGCTGCCGACACCTGCATCCAGGGTATGTATGATGGTCGAAAGCTCTTCGTTCTTTTCAACAGCTTCAAGGGTTGCATGTTCGGTATTGAGCACTTTGCCTCGCAGCGGAAGGATCGCCTGATATTTGGAATCACGTCCCTGCTTGGCCGAACCGCCCGCTGAATCGCCCTCCACCAGATACAGTTCCTTGCGTCTTGCATCTTTGGACTGCGCATGGACGAGCTTTCCGGAAATGATCTTTTCCGAACGGTTCTTTCCTTTTCCTTTGCGGGCTTTATCGCGCGCTTCCCTGGCTGCACGTCTTGCAGCGCCGGCTTTGATCATCTTGCGGACAAGCGTATCGGCTATTTCCTTGTTCTCTTCAATGAAATAGCGAAGATGTTCGCTGATGACCGCATCTACTGCTGCTTTGGCCTGCGGTGTTCCCAGCTTTTCTTTGGTCTGGCCTTCAAACTGAAGCATGGCTTCCGGAACGGCTGTATGAAGGACCATAGTCAGACCTTCACGGATATCCGTGCCTTCCATGGACTTATCCTTTTCTTTGAGCAGACCGGCTTTGCGCGCATATTCATTGAAAACACGGGTAAAGGCCTGTTTGGCACCGGTCTCGTGGCTTCCGCCATCTCTTGTACGGACGATGTTGGCAAACGAGAGCAGGTTTTCCTGATAAGTATCGACATACTGGAATGCAGCCTGCACTTTGATTCCGCTTGCCTCTCCTTCCAGGGAGACAACTGGTCCGATGGCTTCATGATCGATATTGAGCTCTTCTACAAAAGCTTTCAGACCGTCTTCATACAGGAATTCTTCTTCCTTGGGGTTTTCGCGCTCATCGATCAGCCGAATCTTCAGGCCTTTGAGCAGGAAGGCATCTTCCTGCAGGCGCTCTTTGATGCGCGAGTAGGAAAAACGGGTTTCCTTGAAAATTGTCGGATCGGGCAGAAAGGTTACAGTCGATCCGGTCTGCGTCGTCTTTTTGCCTTTGACAAGCGGTCCGACTTTGCGTCCGCCCTGCGAGAACTCAATGTTGTAGACATTCTTTCCGTTGCAGACTTCAACACGGACCCAGCTCGAGAGTGCGTTGACAACACTCGCACCGACACCGTGCAGACCGCCGGCTGCCTTGTAGGAGGCGTCGGTGAACTTTCCGCCGGCATGGAGAACGGTAAAAATGACTTCCAGAGCGGACTTGCCGGATTTATGCAGACCGACCGGCATGCCGCGGCCGAAGTCCTGCACGGAGCAGGATCCGTCCTTATGCAGGGTCACGATAATCTCCTGTCCAAATCCGTTGAGCGCTTCGTCGATCGAGTTGTCCAGAATCTCCCAGACCAGGTGATGCAGTCCCCGCCTGTCGGTCGATCCGATATACATGCCAGGACGCTTGCGCACCGCATCGAGCCCTTCCAGGATGACAATGGAATTCTCGTCGTAACTGTTCTGCGTCATGCCTTTCCTCCTTCTCTCTGTTTCTTCATTTCTGCGCAATCCGGGGAAAACATTTATCCCAGAAGATAGCGCAGATTGGCGTATACATAGATATCACACTTTTGAATGCAATACCAATTCCTGAATCCGGGCATTGCCAGATCGCATCCGGCAATCCTTCGCCCTTCAGGCATCATTTACGCAACTAATTATACGACACGCACATTTTGTTCTCAAATATTTCGTTGAAAGCCCGCAGCGTTTCCAGACTCTGCCTTTCAGACAGATCCGGCCTGGTCTTTGCAGGATTCCTCCCGGTTTCTTCCCGGCTATGGCGGCGAGTGTGTATGCTTTTCATTCTCTTTCAGACTGTTTTGGCTTCTGTCTGGAACATCCGGGGCAAGCTATGAGTCGGAAAATACAGTTCATGTTAAACTGAACAAAAGGACATTTATTTCTATGAAAATCTTGATTATCAGCGGAAGCCTTCGTCAGAACTCATACAATACAGTTCTCGCCAATCTGATTCAGAAAACTCTGAATTCAGACAGTGCACAAAACGTACAGGCATCCATTCTCAACTACAAAGATGTTCCGTTTTTCTCACAGGATCTTGAAAGCAGTGTGCCTGAAGCAGTTGCAAGTGCTAAGGCGGCAGTTCTGGAAGCCGATGCAGTCTGGGTCGTTACGCCAGAATACAACGGCATGATCCCTGGCGTTCTTAAAAACCTGCTCGACTGGCTGAGCCGTCCGCTTCCGGATGCAAAGAACTGGAGAGATACAGCTGTCTTTGGCAAGCCTGTCGCAATCAGCGGTGCTGCCGGCAAAAATGCGGCAGCCGGTTCCATGAAACAGCTCGAAACGCTTTTAACGTTCATGGGCATGAAGGTCTATCCAAAGGCCTGCGGCATTGCGGTTTCAGCAGAAGACATGAAAAACGATGCGCTTTCTGCGGATGCTCTCAAGCAGGCTGAGCAGTCGATTAAAGAACAGGCAGAAGGCTTTATCGACTGGATCCACACTCTGTAAGAGTGTAAAGAAGATCATCTCTGATCCTTTGAAAATCACACGAATCAGACAAAGGCCGGGACTTCCCGGTCTTTTTTTGCGGATTTTGAAATAGTCATGCCATTGTCAGGAAGTTCTGGCACTCTATGCGCCATGAACAGAACAGATGATTTCACTTTTGCACCCACCATTTCGAGTGCCTCTACTCATACTGGAGTCGAAGCCGGCTCCAGAGCCTGCACCATCATTTTTCCCGACCCGCCAGACCGGGAAGAATACCGCCGTTCAAGAGAGAACGATGCACTTTTAATCCGGGAAAACTGGCCTGCGGATTATCATGCCGAAAAAATGGATCTGCCTTCCGGCATGCGGACGATGATTCTTCGTGAAAATGGCCCGGTCTGTGCAGATCACGAACGTGCAGCTCCTGGCAGAATTCCGCTTCGCTCTTCGATTGGTCTGTATGCACAGCCAGGTCTTTATGCGCCGCAGAGCGCTAAACGAATTGACCCGTTTGAGCAGGTGCGAATTCGCAATGCCGATACCATCTCTGTCAGTCAGGCCGACTATGTCAGCTATGACTATCTGCACGGCTGTGTGATTCTGCATGCACAAAAAGCCAGCCGGCAGGATCCGGCAAGATCGCTGCACACCTGGCTCAATCTTCGCTGCATGCAGGGCGGAAGTTCCCTGGCGGGCAGACGGGAGGCTGCCGCTTCTCTGCTTGGGGCGCGCAAGCATCTGCCCGTGCTGGTCTGCGCCAATCCGCTGGAGATCTGGATTCCCTGCCCGGATGAGGGCGGTGAAACGTCCTGCTATCTCAACTTTTCAAGAATCGCATGCATTGAACCGGTCGGAAAGGCACAAAAAAACCGCTGCAGGATCTGCTTTGCGGACGGCCTTTCCTTAGAAAGGACCGGCCGCAGGCAGATTGAGCGGATTCTGATTTATGCAAAACGGCTGGAAGCGATGCTTCAGTCGTCGCAGTCTTCGCAGTAAGCTTCGGACATGCTCTTCTCATGACGCCGCGTATTAACACCGCAGCCGTCAATGCAGACCAGAGCGCCGTCAGGCAGATGCGGAGATTCAACAATCGTCATCGCCGGATACGGCTGTTCGACAAAATTGGCGAATACAGAAAGGAAATCGTCTTTCAGGTCGACGTCTGCAAGATAGACTGTGAACTTCAGTATGTGATCAAATCGCAGATCAAACTCATGGAGAACATCGGTAATCGCGTAGCATGCCGAAACACACTGGTCATGGAACGTTGCGCCTTTGCCGGTCTGGCCGGAAAGGTAGAAGAAATCGCCAAGCTGAACAATGCTTGAGACACAGTCGTATCCGTCCTGACGATCTCCGGTTTTCAGAAATAGATTCATACGGTCACACTCCTTCTTCAGATATTTTAATTCAAATCTTCATCATCCTCGGGTACAGGAACGAGAATCTGACGCGGGCGGGTACCCTGAGCCGGACCAATAATCCGGTTGGCTTCAAGCTGGTCAAGAATGCGCGCTGCCCGGCCGTATCCGATCCGGAAACGGCGCTGAATAAGCGACGTACTTGCCTTTCCGCTGACAATGACGAAATTTCTGACCTCATTATACAGAGGGTCCTCTTCGAACGAATCGTCATCGGAAACCGAATGATTCGACTCTTTAAGGGCAAGGAACATCTCATCGTAATCCGGCGAAGCCTGTTTGCGGACATATTCACAGATGGCTTCTACTTCCTGGTCCTGAATGAAGACGCCCTGAATGCGTCTTGGCGATGAAGCGCCGTTATCCATAAACAGCATGTCGCCATAGCCAAGCAGCTTCTCTGCACCCGACTGGTCGAGAATGGTTCTCGAGTCCGGACGGGAGGAAACCATGAAGGCGATACGGCTTGGGATATTGGCTTTAATAACGCCGGTAATGACGTTAACGCTTGGGCGCTGTGTGGCGACAATCAGATGAATGCCGGCTGCGCGGGCAAGCTGAGTAATACGCTGAATCGACTGTTCGACATCCTTGCTTGCGGCAAGCATCAAGTCGGCAAGCTCATCGATGATGACCACAATACGCGGCATCGGTTCACGTTCTTCTTTTGGATGCTTGCGGACATATTCGTTATAGCCGGCGATGTTGCGGACGCGCAGCTCTTCAAAGCGGGAATAGCGCTCATCCATCACATCAACGATAACTTTCAGTGCACCGCTGGCTAATGCCGGATCGGTAATAACCGGCGAGAGCAGATGCGGGATACCGTTATAAGGCGTGAATTCAACCTTTTTGGGGTCCACGAGCAGCAGCTTGACTTCATCCGGTTTTGTGCGGAGCAGCAGCGAGCAGATGATCGAGTTGACGCACACCGATTTACCTGAACCGGTTGCACCGGCAATGAGCAGATGAGGCATGGTATCCAGTCTGCCGTAGACGTTTTCACCCATCAAGTCTTTGCCGAGCGTGAAGACGAGCGGCTGCTTTTTCAGTTTTTCCGGGACAGCCGTGATGAGCTCTTTCATCGATACGGTTGTCTTTTCTTCGTTTGGAACTTCAATGCCAACCGCACTCTTGCCAGGAATCGGTGCTTCGACGCGGATATCCTTTGCAGCAAGAGCGAGCTTGATGTCGCTTTGCAGATTGGTAAAGGCACTGACACGGACGCCCTGGCCAGGAATGACTTCAAATTCCGTAACCGACGGACCGATATGAATCTCGCCAAGGGTCGCTTCAACGCCAAACTGCTGGAGAATTTCGATCAGCTGAACGCCCTGCTCTTTTGCCTTGCGAATATTTGCGGATGTCTTTTTCTTCGTACGGACTTCCTGAAGCAGATTGACAGGCGGCAGAGAATAGTGCGAGAAATCCGGGTGATCTTCAGATTCAGACTTCTTCTCTGTCTTTTTCGATGAAGCATTTTCCTCTTCTGTCTTTGAAGCCGGTTTTTCTTCAGCAGCTTTTTTCTGTTCTGGAACAGCTGAATCAGAGGCTGGTGCAGTCTTAGCAGGAGCTGTCGTTTCTGGAGCAGGTGTTTCTGCTGCAGCTGATACCGGCTGTGCAGGAGCATCCTCAACGGCACTGGAAGCTGGCGTTTCAACAGGTTCTGCCGGGCTTTCTTCCGGTTCATTCGAATCTGTATCGTCACCCAGCGGGAGCGTATCCTGAACGGGTGTTCGGGAAGCATTGCCGCCTGAGCTGGAACTGGAGGCGAGGATGAAGTCATCGTCATCGATCAGGTCATCATTCTCTTCTTCAAGGAAATCAAATGCACTCATGCGGGGCGCATCGAGAAGGCTTGTCTGTACGAAGACTTCACTTGTACGCGGTTCATCCTCAGGAGCCGCCTGGACTGGCGCATTTTTCTTCTTTTTCTTTTTGCGTCTTCCGGAAATCATTTCATTGAGACGTTCAGCCGGGGAATGCGGAGCGGGGGTAATGATCTCTTCTTCCTGCGGTGAATCGATTTCTTCCATCAAAGAGCGGTGCATCTCTTCTTCTTCGACGCCATAGGGGGTTCTTGGCTTGCGTCTGGACTGAAGAACGCGCTGGTCTTCCTGCTGCTCAGCCTGATATTCCGGATCGCTGGCGGCCCAGTTTTTCAGACGGGCATACGGATTTCTGGATTTCTTCCGGTCGCCTTCTTCGTTTTCTTCTTCACTCTGTCCTTTATTTTTCGAAGCCGGTGCTTTGGCACGGGATGGCTTTTTGGAAATAATCAGATACTTCCACCATTTCCAGCCCATCAGGATGGCACCGGTAAACAGGAACGCTAAATCAAACATCAGCGCTCCGGCTCTTGAAAACAGCGAGCTGAACAGATAGGCAAGACTGGCACCGGCAAGACCGCAGGTGCTGCTGAAGGTATTGGTCGAGAAACGGGAGAGATCGGTAAACAGGGTGGTCATTGCAAGCGCCGGATTTTCAGCGGTCACCTGAGCCAGACCAAAGGCAAGGACCCAGAACACCGCAAAAAAGACATAGCCTGCAATGATACGGTTAGGAATCTTGAATTCTCCAAGTTTGAGCAGGTAGACCAGACCGCAGAACATGATGGTCAGGATCAGAACATACGAGAAGCTGCCCACCAGCAGCTGCAGAACTTCCTGTCCAAACCGGCCCACCAGACCGAAGGAGAACAGGACAATCAGCCCGATAATCCAGCTGAGGACAATCAGGCAGAACATGGTGACTTTATTCGAGACCCAGAGACTATTTGACTGGGATTTCTGTGACTGGCTTTTCTTTGCCCCCGAAGACTTCTTCGAGGACGCTTTTTTCTTGGCAGCAGCCATTGAATCATCCTTTCTTATGCTGCAGACAGTTGGACAAAGTGTTTTGGCTGTCTGTCTGCAGCGGCGTTTCTCTATCTTATAACATCAGGCCGTTTTCCTGAAGTGTCGCAGAATCATGGTTATTCTGCAGTAAACAGATTTTATTCTTCTGTCTGCCTGCAATAACCTTCAGATTCCGCCCAGAGACTTCCTGTAAGGTCAGCTTCAGGGCGAATCCCTTTTATTATGAGCAGATTTGCGTCAGGAAACAGAACACTCTCTGTTTTTCAGGCTCGTTTGATACCTCCCGGTTCAATTTTCGGAAATTCCCAAAAAGAAAAGCTCCCTATCCGTGTTCATTCTGCAGCCAGCAGAACGCATCCGGCAGGAAGCTTTCAAAATGTCATAAAGAAGAATTCAGCAGTTTGATCAGCTGCCGCTCAGCGAGTTTTTTGGATTGAGTTCCAGGATGACCGGAAGGATCATCGGACGCTTTGCGGTCTGTTTGAATACATAGCGGGCGACGCGTTCACGGATCTGTGCACGGCATTCGATATTGTCGTATTTATGCGCTTCGACCATTTCACTGATCGTCTCTTCCATGATGCGGGTGACTTCTCTTGTCAGGTACTCGGCGTCGCGTACGTAAACCAGTCCGCGGGTCTGGATATCCGGACCGTTGACGATTTTCTTTGTCCGGAAATCGAGGCCGATCGCCAGAACCATGACACCGTCAGTGGAAAGAATCTCGCGGTCTTTAAGAACAACACCGGCCATATCCCAGTTTGCGTTGCCGTCAACAAGCGTTTCATGCAGTTCGAGCGTTTCACGGCCCGGCTGCAGTTCGCCGTTGATAAAGGTCGCCATCTCGCCGTTATCGAGAATGATGATGTTTTCTGGCGGAATATTCATCTCTTCAGCAACCATGGCATTCGCGCAGAGCATTCGGTATTCGCCTTTGATTGGGATGTAGTATTTCGGGTTGGTCGTATAGATGACCATCTTGAGGTCTTCTTTGGAAGGGTGCATGCCCAAAACGTTGCGGTCGATCTTGACGATCGTTCCCTGACGTTTGTAGATGTCGTTTTCCATGCTCTTGAACTCTTTTTCCACACCGGGAACCAGAGGCGTAGCAACGACAATGACATCGCTCTCCTTGAATTCAACATCATCGACTTCGTTGTTGGCGATGTTGCTCATCAGCTGGAAGAGCGCCTTTCCCTGTCCGGAGATGATGACAACCACATCGTCTGTCTTATCGATCTGCGAAGTCGGAACGACGAGTTCAGGCGGAACGGCTTCCGTAATGCTTTCCAGACCGGCAACCAGCTGCTTGAGTTCTTTGGAATAGAAGCACATCTTGCGTTTGCGCTCGATGCAGCAGGTGATGATTTCCTGAATGCGGTAGACGGACTGGGTGTAGATTTCTACGAAAATCCGCTGATGTTCATGCTCATCGAGCACTTTTTCAAAATACGGAGTGACTTTGTGGCGCGGCGAGGTATGCAGCGCATTTTCCGATCCCTTGGAATCCTGCAGCAGCACAAGTACGCCGTCGTTTTTAAAACGGGAAGCAAACGCAAAGTCGCCCTGATAGGCGCGGGAAATATCGTCGTATTCTTCAATGAATTCACTGGAGTAGACAATATAGCCGTAATTTGTGCGGATGCCGAATCCGTAGGTCTGCGGATAGGAATGGGTCATCGGGAAGAAGATGACCTGACGGCCGCCGATCTTTTTCGTATCGCGGTGCTTGACCGTTTTCAGGCGGACGCCGGTAATCTTATTGGCTTTGAGAAGATCCGAGACAACGCGCTCGGTAAACGGACTGACATAGACATCCGCTTTGATCTCTTTGAGTAAATAAGGCAGAGCACCCATGACATCATCGTGTCCGTGGGTAATCAGAATGCCTTTGATGCGGTCTTCATGCTCTTTGAGCCAGGAAAAATCCGGGACAATGCACTCTACGCCAAGAGAGGCATTGTCATTTGGAAATTTCAGGCCGCACTCGACGATGTAAATATCGCCGTCTATTTCAATGACGGTCAGATTCTTTCCGTCTTCGTCCAGACCGCCAAGCGCAAAGATGCGGACGACTTCGTTCGTCTTTGCACCTTCAGCTTTGAGGTCAGACTTTTTCATTTCTGCTTTTTCGTGCATGGCTATCTCCATAAATCGATTGATCTGTTCAGTTTCAGTATACCATTGAGATTTTATTCTTCCGCCAGTTCGCCGTTGAGACTGAAGGTATGCACGTCTGTGATCCGTACGCGGACCAGATCGCCTTCTTCAATTGCGGATGGATCAGGTGCACTGAAGTTGACCGGAATGGCATGCTCGCTGTAGCCGGAAAGAATATTCGGGTTCTTTTTGGACGGACCATCAACAAGAACGGTGACGATCTCTCCTTTATATTTCTGATGAGCTTCCAGAGCCAGATCGTTCCAGAGCTTATTGAGCTTATAGAGGCGCTCTTTTTTGACGGCCAGATCACAGTCGTCTTCCATGCGGGCAGCCGGAGTTCCAGGTCTTGGGGAATAAATAAAGGTATAGGCGTTGTCAAAAGTGCATTCCCGGACCACATCGAGCGTATGTTCAAAGGCTTCTTCATCTTCGCCGGGGAAGCCGACGATAATATCAGTCGAAATGGCTACGCCAGGAACACGGTCTTTGATCATATGGAACAGGCGCAGATACTCTTCGCTTGTATAGCGGCGTCCCATCCGGCGCAGGATTTCATCATCGCCGCTCTGCAGAGGCAGATGAACAAACGGCATGATGTTGGGATATTTAGCGATGATATCGATCATCTTTTCAGAGAAATCCCAGGGATGAGACGTCATGAAGCGTACGCGCTCAATGCCTGTTTTTGCGGTCTCTTCAAGAACGGTCGAGAACTCGACGCCGTCTTCAAGGTCCTTTCCATACGCGTTGACGTTCTGTCCAAGCAGCGTGATTTCCTTATAGCCAAGCTTTTTCAGTGTACGGACTTCTTCCAGGATGTCTTCGAGCTTTCTTGAACGCTGTCTGCCGCGGGTATAAGGAACAATGCAGTAGGTGCAGAACTTGTCGCAGCCGTACATGATATTGACCAGACCTTTATAGCGGCCCTGACGGTGCTCGGGCAGATCTTCGTAGATTTCGCCCTCGCGCGAATAGATCTCAACGACCTTTTCGCCATTCTGTGCACGCTCAAGATAGTCGGGCAGGTTTGCAAAGTTGTGGGTGCCGAAGATCAGATGAACCCAGGGGTATTTTTCAAGCAGAGTGCGGGTAAAGCCTTCTTCCTGAACCATGCATCCGCATACGCCGATCAGCGTATCGGGTTTCTGCTTCCACTGCTTTTTGTGATTGCCTACTTCGCCAAGGACGTTGTTCGCGGCGTTTTCGCGGATGCCGCAGGTATTCATCAGAATGATGTCTGCATTCTCTGCTGTGTCTGCCGGAGCATAACCGCAGGCTTCCAGAATGCCGGCGAGGTTTTCGGAGTCTCGCTCATTGGCCTGACAGCCGTATGTAGATATATAGTAGGTTTTTCCGTTTCCGAGCGTTTTCTGCGCTTCGCTGATGGAAATGCCATGAATGGTCGGCGATGTTTTTTCGATGCGTCGGGCTGCCTGTTTTGCATCAGGCAGATGCCAGGTGTCTTTGATTTTCATGCCGTTCCTCTCTTTCTGTTTATGTTGTTTATGCAGCATGTAACTGCGTGACTGTATGTCAGTGATTTCGTGTTTCTGTACAGGGCTGCGATTCGTCTGGGACAGTCTTTTCTGTTTTCGCAGTCCTGCATCTGAGACTGTGAACCGGAAAATCCGGTTCATTTGCTTCTTGAGTGTACACAGGTTAAAGTGAGCTGTCATTTTCGGACAATCTAAAATTTCTTGAGGTGGGCACAGGCCTATAAAGTTTTCTGAGGTGC
>Jenna_p2__coassemble_1363_pt1 | contig 22897 bp, 19 predicted proteins | sample Jenna_p2__metabat2_high_PE_029 | metagenome-assembled genome bin Jenna_p2
AGTCGCCTGGCTGACAGTGCAGAGCTTCACAGAGCGCTTCTAATGTTGAAAAGCGGACTGCGCTCGCTTTTCCTGTTTTCAGCTTGGAAAGATTGGCGTTGGTGATGCCGACCTCTTCAGCAAGGTCTTTTAAAGAAATTTTCCGGTCAGCCATGACCCGGTCAAGTCTTACAACGATTTTTGACATAGTGCTGTTCCTTCTCAGGTTCACACTACACCAGATCTTCTGTTTCCTGCTGAAGAGTGTGTCCGTAGCTGAAGATACTCGAAAGATACAGAACCGAAAGTCCGAAGACGACAGAAGTCAGACTGACAGAGATTTCTACATCTGTACCGAGAACCAGACGGAGAATCCATGAAGAAACAAGCTCAATAACTGGAATGGAAATCGCAAAGATTCCGATTTCCCGGACCATGCGGATGATGTCTGGTGTAAAGGGAGAATTATCCTGACCAAATGCTTCGCCTTCCATGGTATGAAGCTGCGCAAGGATCAGACTGAGATTGCGAAAGATCATGGCGGATTCTGAGCAGATCACCGCAAAGATCGGCAGCATCCACCGAAGTGCCTGAATCCCCTCAGACAGGCTGTTTACCATGACATCAAAACCGATCAGATTCAGGCTCTGGGGAAAAAGCGTATCTCCTGGATAAACAGAGATAAGACGCTGCGGATCAATCAGAAGCATGATCCAGAGAATCAGCGATCCGGCAGCTCCGATCCACAGAAAAATCTGGATGATGCGGGCCAGTACAGTTGAAACTTTGCCTAATGTTTTCATAAGCTCTCTCCTTATAAACAGGATTTGCCGGCTTTAAGCAGCCTGTCAGGCTGCTTCCTGTGATTCTTTTATACCTCTAAATAGCCAGATGATCAACTATAAATTATCGATTAACGATCAATAATGATCGTTAATCGATATCTTCAGACAGACTCGCTATCCCTGCCCTTCTCCATGTTCCGGACTGAATCTGGCCCTGGATCCAGAGTCTGATCCTTCCCTTCCCGCCAATCCAGACGCACTTCTGAGTGGTGCAAAATGAATCAGAGGCAGGAATGAAAAGAGAACAATTCAAAAGAGTACAATAGACATCGAACTGACCTGTCAAAGACAGGGTGCCAGATTATCTTGAAAATAAAGGAGTTTCATGAACGAACATACTGAAGAAAAAGACCAGAACCCGTCTCCTGATCTGAACAGTCCGGATCAGGAAAAAACACAAATTATCCCAGATACCAGCAGGACAGACCAGGAGTCTGAGAGCGAAAGCCAGACTTCTCAGAAAACTGCCAGTGATGAAAAAGACTCTTCGCCTAAGAAAAAGGAATCGAAGATCGGCGGCTGGATTATCGCAGCTGTCTGCGTTCTTGCCCTGACGATCTCTGTTTCCCTGTATATGGCCAATCCGAAAAAAGCAGCACAGGCAGCAGAAGACCGTTCCATTACCATGTTGGACGTCGGCTTCGATACCGCAATTACCTTCCAGACAAAATGTACGGAAGAAGACTTCAACAAGTACCTTGAAATCGTCCGCTCGACTTTTATCGACTGCAACGCCCTGTTTGATGCAGTCAAAGAAAGCACTGTAGATGGCATCACAAGCATGTACACCATTAACCAGGAAGCGCATGATCATCCGGTTGAGGTTGACAGCCAGGTCATTGAACTGATCCGCGATTCCATTGAGATTCACTCGATCAATGAAAAATTCGACCCTTCACAGGGCAAGCTGACCGCGCTCTGGCGTGATGCCCTCAATAAAGCAGATGAAAATCCAGGAAGCGATGGCGTACTGCCTTCCGATTCGGATATCCAGGCATCCATCAACCACTTATCCATGGATGGTGTTGAGATCACAGACAGCACAGTAGAACTGATCGATGAAGCCGCATCTCTGGACTTTGGTGCGATCGCCAAAGGCTATGCAGCTGAACTTGCGGCTGAACGGCTCAAAGAAGCCGGTCTGGACTATGGTCTGATCAACGCCGGCGGAAACGTTGTTCTGATCGGCGAAAAGCCAAATGGCAAGCCATGGAAAGTCGGCATTCAGAATCCTTCCGGTTCCAATTCCCTGGTTATCTACACAACCGAACAGCCGGAATGTCTGGTTACATCCGGCGACTATCAGCGCTATATGATGGTCGATGGCAAACGCTACAATCACATCATTGATCCGACTACCGGCTATCCTGCTGAATATATGCGTTCGGTTACCGTCATTGCAGACGACTCAACCTACGCAGACGGGATGTCGACAGCTCTGTTCTGCATGCCAGTAGAAGAAGGCATGGCGCTGTGCGAACAGACTGGACTGAAAGCTGTCTGGATCGTCGATCACGGAACGCTTGAGAAAACACCGGATCTTTCGACGGATGACTACGATATTTACATGACGCCGGATATCAAAGATCAGGTTTCCCTGAAACAGCAGTCCTGATTCTGGTCATCAATGAACATTTGGAATATTGAAAAAACGTATTGCCCGGGCTCGAAATCAGTCCGGGTTTTCTTGTCCACGAAGAAAGACTGAGATCTGCTCGGAAGCAAAAAGCGGATGAAGAAAATGGCTGAATTTTCTTTCTGGAAACAGATCAATATGTCCTTTGAAACCGATCGGGAAAGCGGAGCACTGAAAGAGCACTCTCATAAACTCTAGGAGGTATTTCACGGAATCGTTAACAAATTCTAAACAAAAGCCCATTTGAGACTTTATTTCCCGGGTCTGCACCTCTTATAAGCTGGAGATTTCGAAAAGCTGTAAAAATTGGCGGACTAAAAAGAGCACGAAACGATTGTATTTTTTAATGGCAGATCTGAACTATTTCCCGGTCTTTGACCAGGCATCTACATGGATGTTCACACAGGCAAGGAATGTCTGGAATGCGAGTCTTCTCTCCGTCCCCATCTTGGATTTGTGCAGATTGTAGTCATTCAGAATCCGGTTATTCAGTCTCTCGCAGCTCGTACGGTTGGCATAGATCTTCTTCCACTTGTCAGATTTGTACTTCAACCCTGTCTTTTCACGAACATTGTACATTTCTGGTAATAAGCGCGCCCATAGTCGGTTCTTGAACATGAATCCCAATACGGGCACTCCTTGATTTTTTTCATAACCAGCGGACACCGATACTTATAGGCGTTATGCGTCTTATCAAAACCGGCTAGGTCCATTTCCACTCCCGCCTGACAGTGGGGAATCCCCTTGGAGTCGATAGATATAGTTCCGGATTTCCGGTCTTTCCCCCTTCGTCCGTTCAGATCGATCACAGGAGTGATGTTCCAGTCCAGACAAAGAGCGAAAGTGGCTTCGTTGTCGCTTGCACTGTCCAGACAGTAATTTGAAACCTTTACCTCTGGATAAAGAGCGCGAAACTGGTTTAACGCCTTGATGGAAATGGTGGAATCGTGATCTCTTGCGGGTTCTATCATTAAGCTGACAGGGAGATCGATCTTATCCGCTTCGCTGTGCACTCCGAGAAGATAGCCTGTGTAACCGAAATAGTATGAGCCGAGATCACTGTCAAAACCGTAAGTGGCAGACGGATCAGAATATCTGCGTAAGATATCAAATTTATCTGTACTAATATATTCTTTAATGTGGTGGCACCGTGCGTCGGAGTGGATATGGATGGCGGTGCCATCGCCTGAAAGTGTGAGATCATCCTTGTCAATCAGTCCTTTTTCAATTGAGGGGTTGACCACGATGGCTTTAAGCAAGGTCTGAAGCAGCTTAACCGGCCTGTCTGGATCGATTTCACCCTGACGAGCCTGCTCCGCCAGGGAGGCGGTAGCCCCTGGCGGATTCAAGTTCAGTTTTTCTCCTTTGTGTGTTGGCTCTGGAGAACCTGACTGATCCACAGGAGCTTCCCTGTTTGTCTCATCAGCCGAATTCTTTGGCTTTCTGCCTCGTTTGCCCTTTGGTTTTTTCTTCTTTTCAGGTCTTCTGTTCTTTTCGGCTGGAAGGATCGAATCCGGGATGGCCCATTGGTAAAGGCGATCGATCAGGGAGTAATAGGTTCCGACAGCGTGAATACGATGGGTATATCCGCAAAGGGTTTTCAGAAGAACGTCGTGTTCAAGGCGATCGTGCTATTTCTGAATACTTGTTTCCCCAAAGTGAAACATCAGGATAAGGGAACAAAGTATGAGTGTAGGATCGGCAGCAGGTCTGCCGCGAGTGGAATACAGGGAAGAAACGATCGGCACAGCCGGATCGAGATTAATCGCTCTGACTTTGTGAAGAGCCAGGCGGAACTCGTCGGAGTTCAGTCGCAGGGTCTGGGAGGAGTCCAGGCCGCAGAGAGCGGAATCCAGGCGCTGGAGGAAATCTGCATGGGAAATAGACGGTCTAAGCATCAGAAGTGCTCCTTTCAAAAGTTGCGTCTCTTGATCGGCCGTGGGCACGGATTTTCTGACGAAAATCAACCCCTGTATTTAATATTTAGAATAATTTAATATTTAACCTGTAAAAAAATCCCACGTACCCTATTTCACTGTAGAAATAGAAGTATGTGGGATTAAGAAATCTTCCTGTGCCTAAAGCACATATGAATTTATGAGAGTCTACTGAAACTTCGAAAGGAAGATCGTACTGAATGGATACTATTACAGTCCAATTGATTTTTGGCAGTTAAGAAGTCCCCCTTCAAAGAGCAGAAAGCGTTATCTTCAGGCGGGGTTCATGCTAAGATAGTCTCAGTTCGAAACAGTTTTCTGTTTCAAAAAGGAGAATGATCCATGGATAAATATGTTTGCACTCTGTGCGGCTATGAGTACGATCCAGCTGTAGGCGATCCAGATAACGGCATTGCTGCTGGAACCGCTTTTGAAGACCTTCCAGATGACTGGACATGCCCGCTGTGCGGCGCTTCCAAAGCTGACTTCGAAAAAGTCGCTTAATCATCTGCGCACACTCACAGATCAAAATCCCGGCTGATCCGATGCCGGGATTTTTCTTTTGGGAGAGCTTTCTCATGCGAATCGAATTTTTCAGAAGCGGAATATTCGATGAAAGATCCATCTCTGTACAATAAAACTGAATCAGGGCTGTACCGGATATTCCGATTACCGACTGATTCTCAGCAATGCACCAGAGTGCTGATCAAGTACAGAAAGGACAGTTCATGAAAAGACCAGATATTATTTTCTTTGATATCGACGGAACGCTGCTCGATATGAAAACAAAAGTAATCACCCCTGCTCTTCGCCAGCTTTTAAGGGATCTTTCCAGCCAGGGAGTGCGTCTTGGTTTATGTACCGGGCGTTCGCCAATCCAGGTCCCCAAAATTGAGGACGTGCATTTCGACGTCCTGCTCTGCTTTAACGGATCACTCTGCTTTAGCGATCAGGGAGAACTGATCCGTTCTGCCCCTCTCAAAGATCAGGATGTGCAGAAGATCATTGACAATGCGACTGCAATCGGACGGCCGGTTGCTATAGCAACGGACAGTGAAATACTGGCCAATGGCGCTGATCAGGATCTGATTGATTACTACTGGATTTCGAAGCAAAAACTAATCCCGGAACCGGATTTTGAAAAGAAGCGCCAAGGAAAAACGGTCTATCAGATCATGTCCAGCGGCCGCAAAGAAGAATACCCTGCTCTGATGAAAGATGTAGATGGAGCGGAGATTGCAGCCTGGTGGGACCGGGCTGTGGATATCATTCCGGCAGGCGGCGGAAAAGGCAAAGGTGTAGAAGCTGTGCTTACTTACTATGGCCTGACAGCAGATCAGGCAGCTGCTTTTGGAGATGGCGACAATGATCTGCCGATGATCGAAGCTGTCGGATGCGGAGTTGCCATGGGCAATGGCTCGCCGGCTCTGAAAGAAGCCGCAGCATTTATCTGCAAGCCGGTTGATCAGGATGGCATTGTCTCTTTTGTTTATGAACGAGGCTGGCTCAATCCTGAAAGAAGAGCTGCAGACTGATTTCTGTCTGCGAAGGCAGCACCATAAGCAGCACCATAATATGAAGATGAATATCGGACGGGTTCCTGATGAAGGGTCCCTCCTTTTGTTTCTTTGCGCCATCCCCTGGTTTTGAAGCTGTAAAAAAAAGTTCCACGTTCCTCAAGCATGGAAAAAGGTCCTCGCAAAGCCCTTCACCTGATGTGAAGTTCGTTTTACGGGGACCTGATTTATATGTTCAGAATGAATTTCGAATTTGATTATTCTTTTCCAAGAACAGCAGCGCAGCGATCGCACAGACCGTCTTCGTGCTCAGACTCAGTGTAGTTCCAGCAGCGCGGGCAGACATGGCCTTTTGCTGGAGTGACTTCGATTTCAACAGAGTCGTAAGCCTTGAGCGGCTCATCCACAAATTCAACTGTGGAAACCATGAGCCACTGCGCCGGATTGGCGATGTTATCTTCAACGGCTTTGCGGAAGTCGTCATTTGCATGGATGCGCAGAGCAGCTTCGTTGGATTTCTTCAGCAGTTTGGCAGCTTTTGCTTCTTCAAGCGCTTTAAGAACGTCTTTACGCAGAGCAAGTGCTGCATTCATCTGTTCTTTCAGAGCTGTCGTATCGCCTTCCAGACCGCTCTTTTCAAACTCAGCCAGATGGATCGACTCTTCATCAAATTTCATGATGTCGTTGATCTCTTCTGTTGTATGCGCAAGGATCGGAGCCCAAAGACGTGTCAGGATCGAAGCAGCATGCCAGAGGACAGTCTGGATTTCACGGCGTTCTCTCGAATCCGGAGCATCGCAATAGAGGATGTCTTTTGCGTAGTCGAGATAGTAGCTCGAGAGTTCATTGGTCATCAGAGTGACCAGCGTGCTGACTGCATCGGAGAAGCGATATTCATTGTAGGCTTTGTCTGCAGAATCAACTGCATCATCGAGCAGAGCAAGGATGTATTTGTTCTGGTTCGAAAGCGTGTTGACATCGAGCAGATCTTTGCGGCCAAACGTATTGCCATCCAGGTTTCCAAGCAGGAAGCGGAAGGTGTTACGGACTTTACGGTAGGTTTCAGAGACCTGTTTGAGGATCTTGTTGCCGACCGAGCAGTCTGCCTGATAGTCAACCGTGCAGGCCCACAGACGAAGAACGTCTGCACCTTTATCGGATGTGATTTCAGCCGGAGCCATGGCATTCCACAGAGACTTGGACATTTTGCGTCCCTGCTCGTCCATGATGAAGCCGTGGGAAAGAACCTGTTTGTATGGAGCTTCTCCATAAACAGCGGTTCCGATGATCAGAGAAGAGTTGAACCATCCGCGGTACTGGTCGCTTCCCTCAAAGTAGAGGTCAGCCGGGTAGCCAAGTCCGCGTGCTTTCATTGCACCGGTATGGGAGCTTCCGGAGTCAAACCAGACGTCCATCGTGTCGGTCTCTTTGGTGAACTTGCCGTTTGGCGAATGTTCGTTTGTATAGCCTTCCGGAACCAGGTCTTTGGCTTCGCGTTCGAACCAGACGTTGGATCCGTATTCACGCATCAGATCGGCCGCATATTTGAACAGGACAGGATCCATCAGAGGTGTTCCATCTTCACCGTAGATGATCGGGATTGGAACGCCCCATGCACGCTGTCTGGAGATGCACCAGTCGCCGCGGTCAGCAATCATGTTGTGCATGCGTCCTTCTCCCCATTCGGGAACCCAGGAGATGGAGTGAATCTGATTGAGCAGCTTGTCGCGGATCTTGTCGATCGAAGCAAACCACTGCGTTGTTGCACGGAAGATGATCGGTTTCTTTGTTCTCCAGTCATGCGGATAGGAGTGAACGATATCTTCACGGTTCAGCAGAGCGCCGACTTCTGTCAGCCAGTCGATGACAAGATCGTTCGCTTCATCCGTTGTTTTGCCGGCAAGACGCGGACCGCAGACGTCCATCATTCTTCCCTGCTCGTCAACGTTGACGAAGATCGGCAGGTCGTATTTCTTACCAATCATAAAGTCATCCATACCAAAGCCAGGAGCAGTATGAACAAGACCGGTACCGGAATCATCGGTAACGTGCTCGCCTGTCATGACCAGAGATTCAACTTCCGGATACAGAGGATGAGTTGCGGTCATGTATTCGAGATCTTTGCCAGGGATGATCTGAAGAACTTCGTAATCTTCGATGCCAAAGCGGTTCATCAGTTCTTCAACCATTGTGGCCAGCACAACGAGGTTGCCGTTCGGGGTTTTTACGCGCGCATATTCAAAGCGCGGATGAACAGAGATACCAAGGTTGGCCGGGATTGTCCATGGAGTGGTTGTCCAGATGACGAACGAGTCGTTTTCATCGAGAATGCCTTTCCCGTCTTTAACCGGGAATTTCACGAAGATGGTCGGCGAAGTGATGTCTTTATATTCAACTTCAGCTTCCGCAAGAGCGGTTTCGCTCGATGGAGACCAGTAGACCGGTTTAAGGCCCTGATAGATCAGTCCGTCAGCTGCCATTTTTCCGAAGATTTCAACCTGTTCAGCTTCAAAGTCCGGTGTCAGGGTGATGTAAGGATGATCGTAGTCGCCGATGCTTCCAAGGGCGAGGAATCCTTTTTTCTGACGTTCAACCTGCTCAAGAGCATAGTCGTGACAGATTTTGCGGAATTCAGGGATACCGATTTTCTTGCGGTCATAGCCAAGCTTGGTGACTGCAGTTTCAATCGGCAGACCGTGCGTATCCCAGCCTGGGATATACGGAACTTTATAGCCCTGCATGTATTTCGACTTGTTGATGACGTCTTTGAGAATTTTGTTCATCGCATGGCCGATATGGATATCGCCGTTTGCGTATGGAGGACCGTCATGCAGAACAAAAGGTTTCCTGTCCTCGTGACGATCGAGCATCTTTTCATACAGATGCATATCCTGCCAGCGCTGCTGGAAAGCCGGTTCCTTCTTTGGAAGATTTCCGCGCATTTCAAAGGCAGTCTGAGGCATCTGAAGCGTTTCTTTGTACTGCTTCTTCTTGTCCGCTGCCTGATTTTCAGGTTTAGCGGATTTTGTCTGGGAATTGTCCATTTCCATCCTCTTCCTTTCTTCTCGTGTTCTATTCTTAAGCCCGTAAAATAAAAAAAGCCGTCCGAAAAGGACGACAGAGCGCGGTACCACCTTTATTCCCTGAAGGGTCTGCCTTCAGAGCACTCGCAGATAACGGACTGCCTGACCGGAAAAGAGTACTCTGTTCCCCTTTTCAAGCTACAAAGTGATACCCTGCAGGACTTCCTGCGGCCTTCTCACCATCCGGCCGCTCTCTTCTTTCCGTACACTGCAGAACGCGTCTTTGTCATTGCTTTACTGGCTTTCTGAATTTACGTTGTGAAAGTACCTTACTGGTACTTCAGGACATTGACAATAAGTCTGCCCTTTCTGCTGACGCCGTCGACATCCTGAATCATATACTTGCCGGCACGGCGTACAGAGATGGTATCATTATTGCACAGCGTTTTATTCGATTCAAGAATCTGGTCATTGACTTTCACGAACCCCTGTGCAATCTTCTCCTTCGCGTCAGTTCTTGAGCAGTGTGAAAGCGCTGACACAAGAACATCAGCCCGTAAGGAGGCCACATTTACCTTGATCTGCTCAAACTCGACTGGCGGCATTTCATTGGCATCGCAAGGTTCAAAAAGAACGGGCTGACGGCCGATGGAGCGGATCGAATCGCAGATAAACGATTCAAGTTCCTTTGTGCAGACCAGATATACAGACTCTTCTGTACAGGCAATATCGCCGATCGCTTCCCTTTTCAATCCGGAATGCATTAAAGCACCAAGCACATCCGAATGCTTCAGAACTTTGGCACCTTTCGGAAGACAGGCCTTGAGTACGGCACAGACTTCCGTTTCTTCTGGCAGTCCGAGAACAAATCGCGAACGCAGGGCTTCTTCTCTTCCGCCATCAAAGCGAAATTCGATTTTTCCAGCTGCATTGCGGGCCAGGATCTTCTCGGACGGCGATAAAAAACCGGTCATGAACACTCGACCGCTCTGTTCATGACGGGCAATGCCGTTATGAATGCTGCGGAGAAACTGTTCACGACCGATTGAGTTTTCGGACATTCGATTATTCTTCGATATTGTCTTCAGCGTTGTCATCTGCACCGAAGCTGATGGATCCGGCAACACCGATTTCTTTCGGGTAGCAGAGAATGACGCTTGGACCGATTTTCTGTACGCTGCCTTCAAGAGCGTAAACAACGCCGCTCAGGAAGTCGATAGTTCTGCGTGCATAGTTTTTATCAAGTTTATGAAGGTTAACAACAACTGCGCGTCCTTCTTTCAGGCGAGCACCAACTGTTTCTGCTTCATTGAAGTTTCTTGGCTCGAAAAGGACCATTTTTGTACGCTCATCGAGTTCTGGAGCGCCTGTGTTTGCCTTGGTCTCGTAGGCTGCGTGCTGAACTGGTCTTGGAGCAGCCGGACGTGCCGGTGCTTCATCTGCTGTTTCTTCGACCGTTTCTTCTACAAAATCGTCGTCTTCATCACCGGTTTCAATCAGTGATTTAAATTTATCCATGAATCCCATTAGAAAACCTCCCTCTGTCGGTTGTATAGTAACACACGAATAACGGCTCGCAAACCGCGAAAGAGCCGTTTCAAGAGTCTTAAACAATTGAAAGGTACAGACTTTTCCCTTAAAAAAGCAGTACTGAACCGCGCAAAGGGATGCAAAGCTTTTCGTTGTGTTTCCTGTCGTATTTTACGAGGAACGACACCTCAATTCAAGAAGGGAATTTAAAACAGTGGACATAAGAGCAGAACCCATCTTCTGTGTAAACTGCTCCAGACAATCCATGTAACCGATCATCCTATACCTGATAAGCGAGAGAATAAATACGATAAGATTACTCTATCGATGATTCTACTGCTTCATACAGGAGAAAAAATTTTTTCTGTAACCGGAATCAGTCCTCTTCTCCATAAACAGATGTTCATTTTCAGCGGGCTTTCTGCCCCCAGAATTCATCTTTTGCGCGCATCAGATTCTGCCTGGCAGAACTGAAAATCGGCCGATTTCAACCGTATTTTCATTCCTCTTCTCCGCCTTTCGGTGCGCCGTTTTGCATGACTGCGCTTTACGGCTCTCTGTGCCTTCTGCTTTTTCTTTGGCCGTCCCTGATTCTGTTCGGATTGTCTGATCGCAGAAGAGTCCTGCGCTTACATTTTCACTCTGTTCGTGTATCCAATTGTCCAACAGAAAAGGCAGCTGTTTCCAGCCGCCTGTAAGGAAGGAGACGCTTCCGGTTATTGAGACCGGTCGGTCTTTAAATTCAGGTTTGATAGTTCAGATGACCTGTTCGCTGCCTCTGCGATCCGTTAGAGAATCGACTCTGCAGGTCGTCTGTAGAATTATTCGGTTTCGATCAGGCCGTAGCCGCCGTCATTGCGGACGTAAACGACTGCAGGCTTATCAGTTTCGTCGTCGAGATAGATGAAGAAGCTGTGACCAAGCAGGTCCATCTTCGTGATGGCTTCATCGAGCGAGAGACGTTCAGGTGCGATGGATTTGGTTTTGACGATCTCGTCGTTTGGATTCTCTTCGCCCAGGATGTCGTAATCCAGGAACGCTTCATAGAGCGGCGAAGCTTTGTCCTTACGGCTTTCAAGGCGGGTTTTCTGACGGCGGATCTGGTCTTTGAGCTTGTCAACGACCTTGTCGATCGCGTTGTACATGTCGAGATCCGATGTCTCTGCGCGCAGGATTGCTGCTTTGGTTGGGATGGTGACCTCAATTTTGTTCTTGTTTGGATACGAGGTCAGGAGGACTTTTGCACTGTCGTCTTCCGCGATCAGGAAGTATTTCTCGAGTCCTTTGAGTTTTTTGGAGATGCGGTCCTCGAGAGCCTTTGTGATGGTGATGTTCTTTCCGACAATGTTGATTTTCATTCAAATCACTCCTTTTCTGAATAGTAAGGGGCAGTGCTTAATCAAATAGTAATCAAAAATACTTCATGCGTCAAAAATTGGCCAATCAGGACACTTTATCCCCGGATCAGGCCAAAAGTATAAATTTCGGGCAGTTTTCAACAGTTTAAGACGGCTAAGTTCAGACTTATTCGCTCCGGAATCCGGGGCATTTTTTTATTTCTGCTGGGATGAAAACGGGCCATTTTGAAAGAACAGACGGCTAAGCAGCTTTTCTTTCTGCGCTTTTTTTTAAAAATTTGGTGAGATTCGCTTTGTGATTCGGTCATCAGAAGCATGAAAAGCTATCATAAGACAAACACGTTTTTCTTCGAACCATTCTATCTGTCCTGCATGGAGCGAAGCGAAAAGTGTTAAATAAGACAGAAACAGAAATGGAGTAAATACAGGATGATTATTACACTGAAGAAAACCGCAGATGAAACTGCGGTTAATGAGCTGATTCAGGATCTTGAGAACAGAGGCCTTTCGATCACCAAAATCGTCGGTGAAAACTATGACGTCTTTGGTCTGGTCGGCGATACCGCAAAAATCGACGACCGTTCCCTGCTCGCCAATCCGATCGTATTTAACGTCCAGCGCGTCGCTCAGCCCTATAAGCTGGCCAACCGCATGTTCCATCCGGAAGACACCATCATCGATGTCAACGGTATTAAAATTGGCGGACAGAAGATCGTCATGATCGCCGGTCCATGCGCTGTTGAAGGTGATCAGGCGATCTGCTCAGCAGCCGGAAAAGTCCTTGAAGCCGGTGCAGACATGCTTCGCGGCGGTGCTTACAAGCCAAGAACATCTCCATATTCCTTCCAGGGCATGGGCAGCGAAGGCATCCAGGCACTGGTGCATGCAAGAGAGCAGACCGGTCTGCCGATTGTTACGGAACTGATGAGCGCCGACAGGCTAGAGGAATTCGTTGAAAATGTAGACGTCATTCAGATCGGTGCACGCAACATGCAGAACTTTGATCTGCTTAAAGCAGTCGGCCGTACGAACAAGCCGGTTCTGCTTAAACGCGGTCTGGCCAATACGATTGAAGAGTGGATCATGGCTGCTGAATACATCATGTCCGAAGGAAACCCGAACGTTATTTTCTGCGAGCGCGGTATCCGCACGTTCGAAAAATATACGAGAAACACGCTCGATCTTGCGGTCATCCCAATTATTAAAGAACGTACCCATCTGCCAATCATCATTGACCCGTCCCATGCAACGGGCGACTGGAAGCTTGTTGAAGCACAGGCGCTGGCCGCAATTGCGGCAGGTGCCGATGGCCTGATCATTGAAGTTCATGAGGATCCAGCCCATGCATGGAGCGATGGTGCACAGTCTCTTAAACCGAATAAATACGCTGAACTTGTAGCCAAAGCCCGTGCGATCGCCAAAGTTGTAGGCCGTACGATCTGATGAACCAGATTCTTTCCAATCCTTTCCCGTATTCCAATACCAACAAGCGTTACCACACCTTTTCTTATGCTTCAAAAAAGATCTATGGCTCAAAGATCGCCAAAATCCCGCTGAACGCTTCATTTACCTGTCCAAACCGTGACGGAACAAAATCCGTGGGCGGATGCACCTTCTGTTCAGCGCAGGGCAGCGGCGATTCGATTCTGCTATCCGCAAGTTCTCTGTCCAGTCAGTATGAAGTAAATCTTGAAAGAGCCAGAAGAAAATGGCCAAATGCCAAAGGGATGGCTTACTTCCAGTCCTTCTCCAATACGTATCCGCCTCTTGAAATTCTCAAGGCTGTCTATCTGCCGTTCTTTGAAGATGAGCAGGTCGAAGCGATCGCCATCGCAACCCGCACAGACTGCTTTGACGAAGAAAAAGCTGCCTGGCTTGAAGTCATGCAGGAAAAATACAACAAGGATGTCTGGGTTGAATTCGGACTGCAGACCATCCATCCAGAGAGTGAAAAGTCCTTCAATCTCTGTCATACAAAAGAAGATGCCAGAATGGCCATTGCACTCTGTCAGAAGCATCATCTTCGCAGCGTTCTGCATCTGATCAACGGACTTCCAGGCGAAGACCGGTCCATGATGATTGAAAACGCACAGTTTGCCTCTTCCCTGCATCCCACGGCACTGAAGATTCACATGCTTCATCTGCTGGAAAATACGGTTCTTGGCAATGCCTGGAAGAAGGAACCTTTCGAACTTCTTTCTCTGGATGAATACATTGACATCGTCTGCGATCAGCTTGAGGTCATTGATCCGAAGATCATCATCGAACGCGTGACCGGCGATGGTATGGCGGACGATCTGCTGGCACCGATGTGGACAAAGAACAAAACTGCAGTCGCTAATGCGATTGATAAGGAACTCGTCCGCAGACAGAGCATGCAGGGCCGATTCTTTGATGAATCAGACCTCTCTGCCAAAGAGTGATGAAATCTTTGTCTGATTTGCGTACAATTTAGAACAGTTCAAAGCCTGCCGGCAAATTCGGCAGGCTTCATTATTCATAAAAACAGACACTCTGAAAAAGGAGATTAACCAATGTCATCGTCATCCCCAAAACCTGCTCATCGATCGAAGAAATCCCGGAAGAAACGGGCGAAAAAGTCAGTCCGCATTGCGGGAATCACTCTTCTTCTGGCCGTCGTCTGCTTGAGTGCCTTTCTGATCTATCAGACGCTCGCAAAATCAGGCAAAACGGCACCTGAATCATCCGATCCGAAAACAGCTATGCAAAGCAGTTCAGGAAACAACGCGCAGAGCACTTCTGCTTCAGCAGCAAGTGCCGCACCTGAACCAGTGAAGATCACTGCAATAGGAGATGTTCTGCTTGAGGAGCCGATTCTCAATTACTTTGGCAGCGGCGACTGGAAAGACTACATGGATGATATCCGTCCGATTCTTCAGGAGGATGATCTGACGATTGCGAATCAGGAAGTGCCGATTGGCGGCGAGGAGCTTGGCATTGAAGGCATCGATTTCCAGTTCAATTCGCCAAACGCAACCGCAAAGAATCTGGCTGACACGTCCATCGAATTTGTTTCGCTGGCTAATAATCACGCGATGGACCGCGGACTGCAGGGGATCATCAATACCGAAGCCAATCTCGATGCGGCTGGAATCGGACATACGGGCGCTTATTCTTCGGAAGAAGAGGCAGGCAGCTTTGAAATCCGGGAAATCAACGGGATGAAGATCGCTATCCTTTCCACAACCTACGGAACCAATAAGCCGGTTGATCCGGCCTGGAGTGTCAATGTTTTCCAGTCGGTGTACAGCGATGCTTCGGACAAAATCATTGCAGATATTCAGGAAGCAAAAAAACAGGCCGATGCAGTGATTGTCTGCGTGCATTGGGGCATTGAATTCACCTATGAACTGTCCGATGAGCAGACCATTCTCTCTCAGGCTATGGCCGATGCAGGAGCGGATGTGATCATCGGCAATCATCCGCACTGCATTCAGCCAGCAGAATGGCTGACACGCCCGGATGGTTCGAAAACACTCTGCTTCTATTCACTTGGCAACTTTATTGCGAGTGCTTATGAAGTCGACCGGGCAAGCGAGCTGTTTCAGAATATGTACGAAGTCGGCGCCGTGGCACAGTTCACACTCACTCCCGTTGAAAACGGGACACGCGTAACAGTCGAGGATGTCCAGCTGATTCCGATCGTCAATCATTTTGAAGGCGATTATTCGTATTACCGCCTGATGCCGCTTAAAGACTACTCAGAAGATCTGGCTGCAAAACATGATCAGCGTTCGTTTTCAGACCAGTTCACGCTGGAAACCCTGAAAGATCAGGTTCATCAGGTCTTTGATCCTTCCGGAATTCCGATCCTTCTTGACTGAATCGGATTTTATTCTCATAGAACTGGAAATAAAGAAACTGCGGGAGCAGAGAGTTCCATCTCACATTCCCGCAGTTTTTCATGTTCGATTTTCAGTATCTGTTCTTCAGTTTTTCCAGTGAATGGGCTCACCGGACTCAGCCGGAAAGCAGATCAGCTCGCTGCCATCCAGATCAAGCGCTTTTGTATGAAGTGCCTGAATCTGCGGACAGTCATACGTTGTCCAGAAATAGTCCATCGTTTCCAGATCCGCTCCGGCGCTGTAATTGGTGATTTCATAGAAGCCGTCTTTTTCCAGGTTGGCTCCACGGATCTGCGCCACACAGTTCAGGATATGGAAGAACTGAGAAACGGTAGATGTCTGATTCTCTTCTGCTTTTGAGTTGTTGAGCATAAACGCAACCCTGCAGAAACGTGACATCGAATCCAGACCGCCTGGCAGACCATCACTGCCCATTCCGGAACTGTAAAGCGGAATGTCGACATGGGCTGCAGCCCGGTTTTCAGGCGCAGCCGGTGAAAGAGCGATGTAATTGGCGAAATTTACTGCCTGAGCCGGATAATCCGGCGCGTTGGCAAGAACATTGAGCGGATTGTCATAGACATGCAGTCCGGACTCAGTCTGCTCAATCACGATGCTTCCGTTTTTGTCAGCCGCAATCCAGTGAAGCGGTACTGAAACGATCTGCGCATTGAACGAATCTGCAGCGATGCACATATTCGCCAGTTCCCTTTTGGCTTCTTCTACGCTTTTACAGGTGCAGAGCAGATATGGAATCAGCTCAAAAGAAGTGATATTCGTTTTGCCTTCTTCCGGTTCCTGACTGTACTTTCCATAGGCAGGAAAATTCAGGCTGGCTACGCCAAGACCAGATTCATTGACGCCTTCAAAGTAGAGCGGATAGCCGTAGCGGGCAATGGCCATGCCAACAATCGCACTGTGATTTGTGATCTCTTTGATATGACGGAATGGCAGGACATAGTTTCTTGGACAGACAGTCAGCTCGTTTCCGAGCTGATACTGCAGATCCAGATTCCGGCCGAACAATGCCTGGCTGCCGTTTCTGTACAAAATTCCAGTACACATAATGAACATCTCCTTATTCATCAATCATCCCTGTTAAAACTGGTGTTTATCTGCAGTATAACAGGATGATTTTCGGACAGTCTCTGCCATGCCTGAAGCAACAGCCGTATGAAAGAAGACAGAAGAAAACCGGTCTGCAGCGAGGACAGACCGGTCATGAGCAGATGATTCACTTTTCAGTGTTCTTGAGATAGAGCGAATAGATATCCGGATCGATACTCGAAGCAATCTCTTCATAGAGCGGAGCGGCAGCTTCACGCATTTACTGCTGGGTATTTTCATCGAGCTGGATGATCTGCGTGCCGTTTTCTTCGATCTCAGCGATACGTTCATCAATTCTTGCATCGCTCATCTCTCTTGCATAAGCCGTTGCGATTGCGGCAGCTTCTTCAAGAATCGCTTTCTGCTCATCGCTGAGTTTCTCTTCAAAAGAGGTGGAACATATCAGTGTAATCAGGTGCGGCAGATGATTGGTTTCGACCACATAGTCCTGCTGTTCATACAGACGGTTGGAGACGATGACTTCGTACGGGTTCTCCTGAGCGTCAATCGTATGCTGCTGAAGACCGATATAGACTTCCGAAAAGGACATCGGCGTAGGAGCGGCTCCGATCAGCTGCCAGAAGCGCAGATGATACGGATTTTCCATTGTCCGGATCTTCTGGCCTTTAAAATCGGCCAGCGAGCTGACAGGCTTGTTGGTCGACATGACCCGGAAGCCCTGATCGGCAATGCCAAGAAGATGGTAGCCGCCATCCTGATAAACGTTCTGGATCTGCGTGAAGAACTGCTCATCATCCAATGTTGTACGAAGACTCTGCAGTGAATCGAAGGCAGCGGGCAGATCGAAGACCGCAAGATCTTTCATGAAGGCAACCTGCGGGGCCGTATTCTGAACAACAAACGGAATATCGCCGTCTGCACAGCTTTCCAGAAGGTCCCGGTCTCCGCCAAGGGTGGAGTTTGGATAGACTTCAATTTTCATTGTGCCATCTGAAAGACGGTCCACTTCCTGGGCAAATTTTTCCGCATAGAGCTGCGTGACGGTATCTTCCGGTGAAGCCGTGGCCAGAGGCCACGCAAAAGTCTGAGTATCACTAGAAGAACAGCCGCTCAGCAGAACGCTGAGACTCATCAGAAACAGACTGATCAGTACGAAAGGACGGTACAGAGATTTGGAAATATTCATTGTCATAGGCGTCATCCTTTCTATCCGACCAGACACAGCGAGATGCCCGGGATAAACGTAATCAGAAGAAGTGCAATGAGAAAGAGACCGATCATCGGCATCGCTTTTTTCGAGATTTTCATCAGTTCAATTTCTGTAAGCGAGCTAGCGACAAACAGGTTGACGCCGATTGGCGGTGTTACAAAGCCGATGGCAAGGTTGACGACGAGAATGACGCCAAACTGAATCGGATCCATGCCGATTGCGGTAACGATCGGCAGCAGGATTGGAGTCAGAATCAGAATTGCCGGGGTTGTATCCATGACCATGCCTACGACGAGCAGGAACGCGTTGATGACAAGCAGAATGGCAATCGGCGAATGGAAGTTGTTCAGGATCGCTTCGGAAACCATCTGCGGAACATGAAGCAGCGTCAGTACGCGGCTGAATGCGGTCGACGCGGCAAGGATAAACAGGATCGGCGCATAGGTACGGAGCGTTTCGACCAGGATCGAGCCGATCTGCTTAATCTGAATTGTTTTATAAACGCAGATTGAAATCAGCAGTGCATAGAACACGGAAATGACAGCTGCTTCCGTCGGAGAAGCTACGCCAGTATAGATGCATCCAAGAATGATCACAAGCGAAAGCAGAGCGAAAAAGCTTTCTTTCAGAACACGGAGCAGACCCTTTTCATGAAGTGCATCGACCTGTTCGTTGATCTTTTCCCTGTCTTCTCCATGCTTTTTACAGTAGAAGAACGCATACCCGATCAGCAAAGCCGTAATGAGAAGACCTGGAATAATGCCAGCCAGAAACAGATCGCTGACCGAAGAGCCGGAAGCCATGCCGTACATGATAAACGGGATGCTTGGCGGAATGATGACGCCAAGTCCGCCCGCTACAGCCACAATCGATGCCGCAAAGACTTTATCATAGCCAAGAGAGACTAGAATCGGAATGGTCATCGAACCGACAGCCGCAACGGTTGCCGGACCGGATCCGGAGATTGCGCCGTAGAACAGGCAGGTCACAATGACCGCACAGGGCATGCCCGCAGGCAGCCGGCCAAGGAAATACGCAAAGACATCAAAGAGACGTTTGGAAATGCCGCCTTTGGCCATGAGAATGCCGGAAAGAACGAACATCGGAACGGCAAGCAGCGGGAAAGAATCCAGACCGCCAAACATGGCACGGATCAGATATTTCGCACCGACTGTAAATGACGGATCCAGAATGGAAGGAAGAACAGATGTGATGCCTAAAGAAATGGAAACCGGGATCGCAATAAGCAGCAATGCGATAAAGGCGATAAACAGCAGTGCAGTTGTCATGCAGCTTTCTTCCCTCCTCTCTCTGGTTCAGGCAGATCTTCAGCTGCCTGAATAAACGCCTCTGTATTGTTTCGTTCGGGATGAGCCGGATCATAGACGTTCTGACCCAGCGAAATCCGCAGCTCAATGATCCAGCGCTGCAGAATCCGAAAAGCCGTCAGTATAAAGGAAACAAGAGGTGCGGCCTGTACGTAATACATCGGCATTCCCATTGCTGGAGAAACCTGACCGTTCTGGATGGAGGAGACGAAGTAGGACCAGGCAAAAGGAATCATGTACAGGAAGAATGCGAGTTCAATGGTATGGTTTACAACTTTGAGAATGGCCCGCGGGCGGCGTTTCAGTTTTGCAGCAAACTGTTCGATCTTGATCGAGATGCAGTATTTGGTGCAGTAGCTGACACTTAAAAATCCGCTCCAGATGAACAGATAGCGTGTCAGCTCTTCTGACCAGGACAGCGACATGGACAGTACATAGCGGCAGAACACCTGAATGCCCATGACAATCGCCATAGCGGCCAGCAGAATGCAGAGCAGAAACTGTTCAAGATTTGCATCAAGCCAGTTCAGGACTTTTTTCACGTTTTCCCTTCTTTCTATTCTTTTTCTCTTCTTTCCGGTTTCTGTGTGCCTGGTCCGCGGTTCTTTAAAGCGTGGAGAAATCATACGGTTCAGGCAATAAAGCAACTGTAAGCGCATTCACATGGTAACAAAGAGAAGCTCAGTTCCTGAATATTTTCCGGAACAGGTCGTTTAAAAAAGATCGGATTTCTTTGATAAATGATCGGTTCTGATACCTTTTTAAGCCAGAAAAGGCAGTCGGAAAGGTTCCGGCTGCCTGAGTCATACATTTATATTTCATCAGATTTTCCAGAATGGAAAATCGCTGACGGCCGTAAGCTGGATCCAGAGCGGCTGAAGCTACATGGCATCATGAATGGCATCGAGCACTTCATTAAGTGCTGCAACGCCCATCTGACCAGGTGCAGAAGCGGCTTTTGCGGCACCAAAGGTCATGGAAGAGCCGAATGCTTCGCCGGCAAGACGGCTGATGACGCCTGTTCCGGCCATCGACATGGTAATGATCGGACGGTCTGCTTTTTCTGCAGCCATTTCTTCGGTTGCAGAAAGCAGAGTCAGAACGTCTTTTCGGTTCTGCGGCATAACCGCAATCTTTGGAATATCGGCGCCAAGATCCTGCATGTAAACAAGACGGCGGACGATTTCATCTTTTTCTGGTGTTTTGAAGAAGTCATGGTTGGAAGCAACGACTTTAACGCCGGCTTCATGCGCTTTTTCAATGATCTCTTTTACAACTTCATCGCCGGAGAAGGCTTCGACATCGATCAGATCGACCAGACCGGTTTTTGCGGCTTCAACATTCAGACGGATATAGTCATCCATTTCGATGGCTTTTTCTCCGCCCTCTTTTGCAGTACGGAATGTCATGAGAACAGGAGTCTCTTTGAGAATATCGCGCAGATCTTTGAGGACTTCTTCGACTTTTGCCGGATCATCGGATCCGTCAAACCAGTCAACACGCCATTCAACCACATCAAAAGGAAGACCTTCCAGTCCTTTTGCCTGTTCAGCAATTTCATCACGGGTTTTCGCAACGATCGGGACAATGATTTTCGGCTTGCCTGCGCCGATTTCCACGTTACGGACTTTAACAGTATTCATACAGTTCCTTTCCCTTCCGGATTATTCGGACGTTTTTTATAAGCGAATCCGCTCCGGCATTCTTCTTATCTGGATTTACAGAAAGCAGAATGCCGGAAAGCTGGATTCAGTGTTCGATGTTCAATGATTCAGAATCTTAGATTCAGACTTTTACGATCAGGCTTTGGCGATCATTTTGGAGTAGTTCATGTTGACGTACAGACCAAGAGCAACGCCGATTGCGGTAATGACGATGTTCATGATCATAACGCCAGATGGAGTCATGGAAGAAGCAGCTGTCAGAATGGTGTAGTTGCAAAGCGAAGAAGCGATCATAACCAGAGCAGTAACGGTACCTTTGATCTTCGGGAAGATCATGTTGCAAACCGAAGTGACGATCTGCAGCAGGCCGCCAGCACCAGCCCAGCCAATGACGAATGCGCCGATGATCATCTTCATTTCGCTCGGGAACAGCAGAACCAGAATCAGCATGACAAGACAGATCAGCGGGTAGAACAGAATGAAGCGGACGTCTTTGATTTTACGGGTAAGCAGCGAAGTAACAACCAGGGCAGCGAGCGTTCCTGCAGAATACCAGGTCTGCATGATGCCAGGTTCAGCCCAGCCGGCATTGGATACAGCGAAGTTCTGTGCACAGTTGAGCCAGAGCTGGAAGGTTCCTGTGCAGGTAAAGCCGATCAGGATCATTGCGATGGATTCAAGCGAGAAGTGCGTATGACGGATGGAAGCAACCAGACCCTCTTTCTTTCCGGTCTGTTTTTCTTCGGCTTCCGGCATTGGAGTAAAGAGAATCAGAGCAAGCAGAGCGACGTAGGCAATGCCGCAGATATAGAAGAGCATATTGTAGGAAACCAGACCTGCAGCAGTGGTCGATACGGTAACGCCAAGAACGAATGGCAGAATCATCTGTGCAATGGAGATGAAGAACTTGATGCCCATTGTGGCAACAGACGGTGCTTTGTAGACGATTTCAGCTACAGCCGGGTAAATGCCGGTATCCAGGAAGGAGTTGGCAATACCGCCGATGATAGCGCAGACATAGGCAATGGTATAGCCGCCGTTTACGCCGGCGTTGAAGGCCAGAGCCAGACCGATCAGGTAAACCGCATAGGAAGCAGAGCCGATTGCGGTAGAAATGCGGCGGCCGAGCTTATCGGAAAGCGGGCCGGCAAACGGAAGTGCAACAAGTCGTCCAAGACCAAGTGCAGCGGAGATTGCGGTGATGGACATCGGATCGACGCCCCATGCAGCGCCAAGAGCAGCTTTAATGGCAGCCTGGCCAAGAATCGAGCATCCGATACCGTGGATGAAGTAGTTCAGATACATGATCAGCAGACTGGGCAGGTATTTCTTTTTCATAAGGTTCCTTTCTTCCTTCTTTAAAGCCTGGAATGTACCAGGCAGGGTTTGCTTTGAATCGTCACAAACAAGAGCATCCCTTTTTCTTTATCTGCAAGTCCCTGTTCAGGTGTTTTCATGATAAGACGTTCACAAGCAGATGACTAATACCGCTTTCATCCGGTTTTGATACCTTCAGGCTATAGATTGTTCACAAAAGAACGAAGGCCATTCTATGCCAGAGTTCATGTCACTGCTGGTGTCACTGTTCATTCCTCTTCATCAGACCGTCCGTTTTTCCTTCCTTTCCAGTGCGCCCTCAGACAGTTTCAAAAATCTGACTGTTTTTTCTCTTTTAGAAATTTGTAAGGTTCGCCATCTTTCCGGCGATTATAATGTAAGCATGCATATATTTAAGTAATCGCTTAAATATATGGTCTGCCCGTCTGAAGCGTGAAAGAACAGTGACCAGTTGAGTCCAGTATTCTTGCCGAATCCATGCTGACGGACAGACGCTGGAGTCTTCCAGCAGACGGAAGAATTCCACTGAGAAAGGAATATATATGATGCGTCAGACAAAATACCCAATTTTGCTGACGGCAGATTTGGTGTTCATCAA
>Jenna_p2__coassemble_1378_pt1 | contig 22534 bp, 11 predicted proteins | sample Jenna_p2__metabat2_high_PE_029 | metagenome-assembled genome bin Jenna_p2
GAACCAGGCAGAAGAAGTAGAAAGCAGAAAGGCCGAACAAAAACGCGATAATGGAGGATGTGTAACAGGTAAACAACGAAGAAAGCGATGCACCTGTAGCAATCGCATACGCGATCAGCATGCCTTTGAGAGTTTCCAGAGAAGCTTTTTTCATGAAGAAGCCAAAGGCGAAAACGATGCCGACCTGCAGAACACAAAGAGCAATGACAATCGGCGGGACCAGAAAAAGCGCACTCATCGCCGGGATCGCAAATAACAAAGCGGTAACTGTGCTGATCACCAGCGCGATTGCCATCCAGCGGTACGCCTCAAGCAAAGGCCTGCGTATCTGTTTCTCGTAAGGCACATCTTTTTCAATGTCTGGTTCATAGTCCGGCAGAACCTGAGGATTTAAATTTTCCATGCAGAACTTCTTTCTGAATCTTTTCCGATTCATCCTGAACCGTTTTGAATTTTCTCATTCTGACGGTTCTCAGAAATAGAATTGCTAGCAAATGGCTGCCGCTGCAATTACGCATATCGTTTGTACCCGGAGGCCTGCGGTGAGAAAAGATTACATCGAAGGGCGATTAAAAAAGCCGGCAAATAATACCTGCCGGTTTAAAAACTCAATTTTGAAAGAAGGATCGAAGACTATTCAGCCTCTTTTTCCTCAGCTTCGTTTTCAGAATCAGCCTGATCGAGGATGAAATCAAGCAGTTCTTTTGCGGCAACTTCAATGCCGGCACGGTTGGTCTTGTCAAAGCCAAGGTGCGTATAGACTTCACCCAGGAAGACACCGTTGTCTTCAAGAGCTTTAACGGTGGAGTCAATCAGCGGATCGCAGACATCCTGACGCTGCTGTGGACCGAACGGGTTGGCGAAGTAGGTTTTGGACAGACCTTTTTCCTGCGTTGTTCCAAGAGCCATACGGGTTCCGGCTTTGCAGGTTTCCTTGAAGACATCAGCAGTCAGAGCGCTCATGCCCTCTTTATCGGTGTAGTTGTTTGCATAGCAGTAGAGGTCGATCGGATGGTTTTTCGTAATGAACGAATAGGTGCTAGCCGGAACGACCATGCGGGCATTCGGGTTTTCCGGAGCAAAGAAGATGGAGCGGTCCATATCTTTGTACGGCGTACCTGGATCGAGGTCATCCAGACGGATGAATGCACCAGTCTCTGTTCCCTGTCCATAAGGAACACCGTCTTCCATGTGGATGGTACCCATGTCATCGAAGACAACCTGTACTTCTTTGATCAGATCTTTACCGACGCTCTTGAGTGCTTCGATGGATTCGGATTTACCGGCACCGGAGTCACCCATCAGGATGATCCCTTTCGAACGTCCGTCTTTGAGGACAACGTTAACCATAGCGCCGTGGATCGGGAGCCATCCGCGTTCCATCATAGCGAGGTTGTGCAGAGTCAGAGCCATTTTCTTCAGATAGCCGAAATACTCCATACGCGGATGATCGGAGATGCGGCCGATCCAGATGTCGTTTTCTGTATCGTGGAAGTATTTTGTCTCATTGAGACCGTCTTCGTTGCCGTAGATCATGATCAGATCCGGTTTGCCTTCGCTCTCTTCGGTTGTAGCCAGCTCGAACAGGTTAACCATGGAAAGAGCCAGGGCGATGTATTTTACATTGAAATAAACAAAGCAGAGCAGACGGCCGACTTTGATCGGCAGGCAGAACCATTCATCAGCGTTGATCGCCAACATGTCGAGCGGGTTGATTTCAGTCTCTGTGAACATGCCGGTTCTCTTCGAGGATGTCGGATGGAGAATCATCGGCGTACGCAGCATGACGGTATCGATCATCGGGATGTCATGAAGGCTCAGGTAGTCTTCAGAGAACATATTACGGACATGATGGATGGAGAAGCAGGAGTTTGTACCAGCCTGAACCTGACGGTAGACAAGGTTCGGACGGCCTGCGATCTTCTCCTGATACAGACGATAGGTCCGCAGGATCAGGTCGTTGAGGTTGGAGTCGCGACGAACGAGCGTGTTGATTCCGAAGTCCGGCATGTTGTTGGAATTCATAAATCCAAAACGCTGCAGAGAGCGCCATGCATGATAGATCTCTTCGATGACATCGAGGAGCTGGTGGCGGTCGCGTTCAAGTGGATTATCGGCAAGTTCATCGTAGTCGAATATGACAAGGAGACGGAGGAACTCAATCAGATTCTGGGCTGCATCTTTGGGGGTAAGCGTGCCGTCCTGCGTCAGATAGAGGTAGATCGCCGGGTTTGTTTCCTCGGTGATCCGGATGAAATAGGTAACGAACTTCATGAAGGTTCTGCTCTTGAGCAGAGTTGCACGATCTTTCGGATAAGCGCGGTCATAGTTCAGGATGACCTGGCCGTTATAGATACTAATTTTTTTAAGCATGACTTTCCTTTCCGGATCAGCAGACGCTCGTTTGCATGTGCCGTCCGCTGATCCAAACAATAACTGAATTCTAGACCAAAACACTATTCTTGTAAAATCGATATCGCAAGACCCGTGAACAACCGTTTACAATTCCTGATCATTTCATATATTCCATAGTCCAGGATCCTGTTTTTTCGCAGAAAGCAGCCAGAAAAGAGAACAGCGGTCCTGATCGGAGTGTTTTTTGTCCTGCCATGCAAGTTCAGGCATGGCTTCTGTCTGCAAAGTTTACAGACAGTAAGATAGGTATAACAATCCTTTGACAATCTGCCACTTTGCACAACCTGCAGACGTACAGATCTGCAGGTTGCCATCAGCCAGTGTGCGCAAAAGCTTTTCTGCAGATTCACTTCATCATCATCGCTTTCGATGCACAGCATGCACAGAAGCTGCTTTTCCCTTTCCAAGCGTGCTGCAGAAAAGAATATCTGATGCACGGATTCCGCACAAAGGCGCATAAGGATTCGTCTTCTTCCCCGATCTAGTCCGAACGCGCGCGGTTTATGCACTTTATCTGTAAATTCAGGCTGAATTCCACGTATATTTTGAATATTCATTCGGATTCGGTTGCGCCGGTGTTGCGTATTCCGAACGGTTCATGTTAATCTTTCACCATCAACCAACCGAATCATCATTCCGCACCCAGAAAAGGAGGAAATGTGAATGATCCCCTCTACTCCCTCTGTTACCGCAATTCGTCCCTCTTCCGTATCCGTCATCTCTCTAGTCGGCGAATTCATTATTTCTGAACTTCAAAAACTCTCTGTTCTTGCAAGCGCAGCTTATCATGCCCTTCTTCTCTGTATCCGGGAAGAACTGAGCGCTCTCTGCACAAAAGTTGAAAACGACACGCTCTCCTTTAAAGAAGGCTTCTGCATTTTTGCGACCGGTGCAATCTGCACCCAGCTTGTCGTCTGGCTCTGGGCTCTGCTTCCCTAGAACAGAGTACATCCGCTGATCCATACCTGTCATTGTTCGACACATATCATTGTTCGATCATCTTCTGATTCTGCTTTGCGGTCTGCTCGTCATGCAGACCGTTTTTTTGTGTCTGAAAATCCGATCTTATTCTTTCATCCCGTGATGGTTTTTCATCTTCCTATGAACATTCCGGGTAAAATAAGCTCATCGCCTGTCAGAGTAAGAGGAGCGGCGTGCGTCCTGTTATTCTGGCAGAACCTTTATGGCGTGTTTCATTTTCCATTCTTCGCTCAGAACAGATACAATGATGGGACATGCCCCGTTTCAGGCACAATGCAAGGCAGTATGAATGCCCGCTATGGAGGATTATGCCCAAACTGTTGAAAGCTTTACTTGCCGGCTTCCTGTCGGCAACGCTTGCCGCATGTTCCTGCGGCACACCATCCTCAATGTCGCCCACATCACAGACTGTTTCAGCTGGTGTGCGCGTATCGGATGAAGAATTTGAAAGTTTCCTGGATGACTATGTCATCAGTACCTGTGAAGAGAGCTATCTTGCCGCTCACCACTATTTCGTCCATCCGGAAGACTACGGAGTCGATCTGTCCCGCTGCAAAGTCACGCTGGGAAATTTCATCCTGACTTCCGAGGAAAAAGAAGAGATTCAGGATCGCCTTGAAAAGCTTCAGGGCTGGAATCCCGATTCTCTGTCAAAAACAAACCGTCAGATCTATCAGCAGATGCTCTGGCAGACGCAGCTCGATTCAGAGATGAGTGATCCGAAATTCGACTACTTAACCAATGTCTGGAGTACGACAAGCTCTGTTCCAATGAATCTGGTCAGCATCTTTACTGAATTCCAGCTTTTTGAAGAATCAGATCTGCAGCCGCTAGTCGAACTGATTGAGGATGTACCGCGCTACGCCGATGAAGCGATGGACTACACCAGAAAGCAGGCGGATCTTGGTTTCTTTGCGATTCAGTTCGATGAGACCCTCCAGTCTATTGCGGATACGCTGAAAACACGTGAAGATTCACCGATTACGCATGCGCTGTATGAAGAAATCGAAAGCCTGAATCTTGGCGATCAGAAAACGGCCGAATGGAAAGAAAAAGTCAATACGGCTTTGCAGGAGTCGTTCTTCCCTGCCTTTGAGACCATGCGCAACGAGCTCAATAAACTCAAAGACAAGAACAAGCCGATGGCCGGCATGAGCAGCTATGAAAACGGAAAAGAATACTACGAGCTTCTTCTGCGCAGCTATTCCGGTACGAATCTGAAACCGGATGAAATCCGACGGGAGGTTCAGCTGAATGCCTACGCTCTGCTCGATGACTATGCTGAGCTGACGGATAAATCCGGCGAAGAGTACACGCCTTCTCCGAAAACCTCGTTTAAAAACGTTTCGGAAATCATTCCGTTTTTAGAAGAGCGCTATCCGGCAAGCTTCCCGATTGTCGATACGATGGATTATGAAATCATGCCTCTGCCTGATGAACAGTCAACCGAAGGCATCTGCGCATACTTCGTCGTTCCGCCAATTGATTCAACCCGTCCTTACGAAATTCGCTACAACCGCAGAGACTATGGGGAAAATGCTTCAAGCCTTGATCTGTATCACACGTTTGCCCATGAGGGCATTCCAGGTCACATGTATCAGGAACAGTACATGCATGAACATGCGACGCATCCTGTTCAGTACATGATCGGCAATATCGGTGTGACGGAAGCATATGCCAACTACGCAGCCAACCAGACGCTTGCCTGGCTGAATGTGAATGAGAACGACCTGAAATACTGGGAACTCACTGACGGCTATTCGAACTGCACGATTCTTCTGATGGATCTGCAGATCAATTACGATGGCATGACCCGTACCGAATTCGTATCGTCCTATGGAGAAGTAAATGCCGGTCTGTATGACCGTCTGACTGAAAACCCGTGCGGATTCTTCGGCTACTACTTCGGTTCAATGGAACTTGAAGATCTTAGAGAAATCACCCAGGAAGCTCTGGGCGATGAATTTGATGATGTCCGCTTCAATCAGGCGATTCTGGATTCATTCAGCTGCAACTTTGAAATCATCAAGGACAATGTTCAGGACTACATCGACAGCGTCCGCATGTCTGTCTATGGCGATGATTCATCAAAGAGTTCAAGCGGATCGTCACTGCCGGCTACAAAGTCCAACAAAGGCAAAGACCGTTCCAGACAGAAGACCCCGCTTTCCAAAGACTCAGCAACTCCGGCTCCGATTGAAGGATCGGGTGCAGATTTCGAGTAATCCGAAACCTCATCTGACAGACCTTCAGAAAAGCACGCAGTACAGTTCAGTTTTGAATAAACAGAGAGCTGCAGAACTCCCCATCCGATTTTTCTTCGGATCCGGCGTTCTGCAGCTCTTTTTCTTCGTCGGTTTTCTATGCAGAAAGGCGGAAGGCTTTCCGGTAGTCCCGGTCTGCCTTCCGCCTGATTTTCTGTGATTAAAAAGTATGTTTCGTGCTGAGTGTTCTGGAGGTTTTACTCCTGAACTGGTGTGGAGTAAATGGAATCGAGCAGTGCAGGAAGATCATCAATCGCAACTTCCTTCTTCTCGAATGTACGGCGTACAACGTATTCTGCTTTGCCATCCTTCGCGCCTTTACCGAAGGTAATGCGGTGGGGGATGCCGATCAGTTCCATATCTTTGAACTTGACGCCTGCGCGTTCTGTACGGTCATCGAGCAGGACATCATAGCCTTTCGATTTTGCATAATCGTACAGCTTCATGGCTTCATCGACCTGAACTGGATCTTTCATCGAAACGATGACGATGGCAACTTTGAACGGAGCAACCGCATCCGGCCACATCAGACCGTTGTCATCATGATACTGATCCGCAACAGCAGCCATGCAGCGTTCAAGACCGATTCCGTAGGAACCCATCCATACCGGCTGGAGCTGGTTGTTCTGGTCAGAATAGTACAGATTCATCGCTTTGGAGTACTTGGTACCGAGCTTGAACAGGTTTCCGACTTCAATGCCGTGTTCAAATGTCAGATGACCGCCGCATTTCGGGCAGAGGTCGCCTTCCCGAACCTGGGTCAGATCTGCAACAGCTTTTGGCGTAAAGTCACGCAAGTTGACGTTTTTGAGATGGTAATCATCTTCGTTGGCACCAACGATGAAGTTTCTGTAATGGCTGACCTGACGGTCCATGTAAACCGGAATATTCAGGCCGACTGGTCCTGCAAAGCCGATGCGGGCACCTGTGGCTTTTTTGACCTGTTCTGCGTCCGCAAGAGTCAGTTCATTTGCGCCAAGGAGTTTAGCCGCTTTAGTTTCGTTGAGTTCACGGTCGCCTGGCATAACAAACGCAACCAGTTCGCCGTCTGCATCATAGATCAGTGTCTTGATGAAGTCCGAAGGCTTTTTGTTCAGGAAAGCACTGACTTCTTCAATGGTTCCAGCGTTCGGAGTATGGATTTTTTCGATCTCGAGCATTTCTTCGGTGCTGTCTCCCATCGTGTCGACAACTTCTGTGATTTCTTCGTTGGAAGAGAAATCGCAGGAATCGCAGCCGACAACAATGTCTTCACCGATGCTGGAGATTGCCTGGTATTCTTCGGAAAGCAGACCGCCCATCAGACCGGTATCGGCTTTAACGATTTTGTAGTTCAGGCCAAGACGGTCAAAAATGCGGTTATAGGCGTCATACATGTTCATGTAAGCAAGATCGAGTCCGGCTTCATCTTTATCGAAGGTGTATGCATCTTTCATGATGAATTCACGGACACGGATCAGACCATAGCGCGGACGGGTTTCGTCGCGGTATTTTGTCTGGATCTGGTACAGGTTATACGGGAAATCCTTCCAGGATTTTCCATCCATGGCTGCGCACATCGCAAACAGCTCTTCATGCGTTGGACCAAGAACATACTTTTTCTCGTAACGGTCTTTGAGTGCGAACATGTTGGAACCAAAGGAGTCGCGGCGTCCGCTCGAGACATAGACATCCTCCGGAATCAGAGCCGGCATGAGCAGTTCCTGGGCGTGATGGCTGTTCATCTCGTCACGAACGATATCCTCGATTTTTGCGAGAACTTTTTTGCCCATCGGCAGAATCATATAGATTCCGTTTGAAAGCTTTTTAATCATTCCCGCGCGGGCAAGAAGATTGGAAGAAACGGAATCTTCATCTTTTACATTTTCACGCAGGGTGAAAAAGTAGCTGTTGGAAAGTTTCATTTTAATTTCGCCCGCTGTTCGATTTCTCGAAGATACAGGCTTCCCATCCTTTCATTGTGTTCTTCAGAACAGTTAAACACACAAAACGCGATCGATGCAAAAATTTGCCGGTCACGGATTTTTTATTGTACCGGAAATCATACAGAACGAGACATTCTGACTCGAAATGAAATGCCTTAAAATCTGCAGTTTCCTTCCGTTCCCTGATGATTTCAATCAGTTTTCAGGCTGACTATCCCGCTGCTTGCGGATCATGCTTCCAGGCTTTGCCGGTTTATCCCAGCGCAGTTTTACAATCTGCATTGGATGCGGGCACACTTCAAGCATCTCGCCTTCCAGGCTCTGGATCTTGGTGATCTCATCCGGATATGGCGCAATGCCAGGTCCGAACAGCTCGACTTTCTGGCCGGCAGAAAAGTTGTTTTTGACCTGGACTTTCATCCAGCCATCCTGCGGTTCTTCCAGAACATAGCCGATATAATCCTGTGTCACGGTTTCATCATGTCTGCGATACAGCTGAACATCTTTTCCCGGCAGACCGTTATAGAATCCAGGTCCTGCCGGACGGTTTTCTGCCCTGCTCAGCTCCTGTTCAATTTCCTGCAGGAATTCTTCTGTAACAGGCTTGCCAGATTCGATGGCATCAATCAGACGGCGATATGCACCGACAACAACGGCCAGATAGTAATCCGATTTCATACGGCCTTCAATTTTCAGTGACGCAACGCCGGATTCGATAAACTCCCTGATCCAGCGGGCAGCTTGCAGATCACGTGAAGACATCGAAAACGGCGTCTCTGTTTCGCTGATCTGATTTCCCTGTCCGTCATACAGATCGTATTTCCAGCGGCAGCTCTGCGCACATCCGCCGCGGTTTGCATCTCGTCCTGTCATATGGTTGGAAAGAACGCAGCGTCCCGAATAAGAAATGCACATGCCTCCATGAATAAAGACTTCAGTCGGAACAATCTTCTTTGCACAGATTTCCCGGATCGCTTCTGGCGGCGTTTCACGACCAAGAACGACCCGGTCGACACCGCGATCCGCCCAGAACTGAACAGAGGCTGCATTCAGGATCGAGCGCTGTGTAGACACATGCACTTCAAAGTGACGGTCTTCCATCTGCAGAGCACGGGTAATGATTGCGGGCGAAGCGGTAATGATCGCATCAATGCCTGCCGCATTCAGAGCCTGCAGATACTCGTCAATACCGTTCAGATCATCCGGATGCGGAATGATATTGACGGTGACATGGACTTTTGAACCATGTTCATGGGCAAAAATAACCAGTTCTTCGATCTGTTCCATGGAAAAGTTCGAGGCTCTTGAGCGCAGAGAAAAGGAACTGCCTCCGATATAGACCGCATCGGCCCCAAAGAGAATAGCAGTCTTTGCTTTGGACAGATTGCCTGCCGGGGCTAAAAGCTCAATCCGGTTCATCGTGTTTTCTCCTTGAACAGCGTGGTTTCCTTTTTGGGCAGCGTGCTCTCCGGCAGAACCTCTGACTGTTTTCCCTCAAGCGCTGCCTGATACGCGTCAACAAGCTGCTCGGCTTCTTCATTGCTCAGAAAACCGGCATCAATGCGGAAGCGTTTGATACCAGCCTGATGCATAGGGATTACATCCGCACCGGCTTCCAGACGGGAATCGCCAAGAATTTTTGTTCCTTCTGCATCCTGCCATGCCGGCAGAGGAAGCTGACGAATCTGTTCTTTCAGAATGTAGAGCTTTCCTTCTTCAAACAGCTCCGATTTCCCAATGCAGTCCAGATAATTGGAAATCAGCGGACGCCGGCTTTCCATCCACGTCATGCTTCCGGAAATCATGACTTCCAGGTTATCGCATTCTTTTGCGCAGGCGACGATTTCTGCAAGAGTCAGCTCGTGGGCAAGCGAGACGGCCTGCACTCCAAGATCTGTATAGAATCTGGCATCCAGTCCGGAATTGATCAGTGTTTCCGGCTGAATGATGACTTTCGAAATATAAGAATCCTCTGGATCGTTCTGTCCGCTATTCTGTCTGGACCTGTCTGCTTCAAGGGCAAACTGTGTATAGGCTTCATCTGCTGCATAGATTCCATCAGCGCCATTCTGAACGAGAGCCAGAAATACGTCTCTGGCCTGTTCTAAAAACGACTGTTCGACCATACGCTGCAGATTGAAATAGACTTTTTTATGACTGGCATGGCACAGAGCGATAAACTCTGCTGCTTCATCCACTCCAGGATCCCAGCCACTGCGTGAGCTGAAATCCTTCAGACCAACTTCAAATGCGTCTGCTTTGCTTCTGGCAAGAAAAGACGCATCGGCAGGGCTGCTTAATGCAAGAATCAGCAAGTGATCCACCTCCTGTCTGCATCATTATACAGTTCAAAACCAATGCCGCCCGGTTTGATGGGCCCTCCGCACGAAGCATATGATTTGGGCTCTTTGAAAATTTCGCTAACCGGCAAAAAAGAGGTCAAGGAGCTGTGCAGAACCGGTACAATAAGACAGGTAGAGACTTCTCACAGAGATAAGGAAAGGAATATCCCGATATGATCAGACTTCTCGAACAGAGGGCAGATGGAATCTGCACCTATGAAATGGAAAATGACAGCCTGCGTGTGATTGTCACAAGCTATGGCGTAGCGCTGATGGAAATTGATGTCAAAGAAGACGGCGAAGAAACGAACGTCATTCTTGGCTATCCGACCGTCGATGACTACATGGCAAAAAGCGGTACCTACTTTGGCGCCCTGGTCGGGCGCGTGTGCAACCGTCTGGCAAAAGGCGAATATACCCTCAATGGCAAAGACTACACAGCTGCTATTAATAATGGTCCCAACTCGCTGCATGGCGGACTTGAAGGCTTCTCGTACAAGAACTTCGACAGTGCAATCGAAGGCGATTCCCTGGTCTTCACCTATGTATCCAAAGACGGTGAAGAAGGCTATCCGGGAACGATGACTGTCAAAGCAACGCTGACTCTTGATGGAAAGAGCCTGAAAATCGCTTACGATGCATCAAGTGATGCCGATACCCTGATCAACCTCACCCAGCATACGTACTTCAACCTCAACGGCGGAAAGAAGAATGCGGTTGACCATCTGATGAAAATCAATTCCCTGCGCCATGGCCTGGTCGACGCAGACGGTCTTTGCATGGGCAAATTCCGTGAAGTCGAAGGAACCCCGCTCGATTACCGTGACTTTGCTCCGATTGAACAGGGACTCGATCTGAATGACTGGAACGTCAAGAATGCGTTTGGCATTGACCATCATTTCGTTCTTGAAGAAGGCGAACCGGCCCTGGTTCTCAAAGATCCGGAATCCGGTCGATTTGTTGAAGTTAATACGACTCTGCCTGGCATTCAGGTCTATGCCGGCAACTATATCGGAGAATGCGCCGGCCGCAAAGGCACGACCTACGGACCAAGATACGGCATCGCTGTTGAGCCGCAGTATCTGCCAGACTCCATTCATAATCAGGAGCACCCCGATGTCATTCTTCGCAAGGACGAAAACTGGCATCAGGAAATCGTCTACACATTCGGCAAAGAATAATCAAAAACTAAATGGAAGAGCAAGCCGGCAAAACGCCGGCTTTTCTTATGCCTGAAGCAGCAGAAAACGGGAAGCCAGAATTGTTCTGACTTCCCGCAGTTTCAATTTATTTGCTTTAATTAATGCTTTTTCTGCTGGATTTCAAAGGAAACTAGCGTTTGCGACGGAACGGCCAGCCGCTTTTGCGATGCGGGGCTTCTTCCTCTGCAGGTTTCTGAAGAGGGTGATTGTCTGGCGCTGCAGCAAGCTTGTCTTCTTCATCCGACACAGCTTCTGTCTGCTCTGCCAAAGTTGCTACATCTGCAGTCTTTTTAGCTTTGAGCTCTTCCTGGAAGAGTCTGGCATTGCGTTCGCGGCGTGAAAGTCGCGGTCTTTCTGCGGCAGCTTCTCCAAGAATAGAAGCATCTGCTTCAACCGGTCTGGAAATGATTTCCTGTACAGCCGATACAGGTTTCTGCTCTTCTGCCGGTGCTTCTTCTGTACTGGACTCTGCTGAGTCTGCACGGTCCGGTGCAGCGCTGAGCGAATGCTCTTCAGGCTGTTCAGCTGTCTCTGCTTCTTTTACGGGAGCAGTGAGTGTTTCCATTTCGATGGTTAGCGAAACGTCTTCTGCTTTGGGCTCATCTTCCTGGATGGTGCCTTCTTCTGCGCTGCCGTCGATGGTATTGCTGAGATCGCTGGATTCAGTATTTTCTTTTTCTGCGCTCGAATCTTCCGTTTCCGGCATAGCCTGTGTTCGTTCTTCGACGGGCTGTTCAAGACGGTTCTGCTTTTCTTCATCACTGGTAAACGACAGAACAAAGCTCAGCGAACGGGTCTTTGAAGCACTCAGACGGTCGGACGAGTGGATTTCATAGCCCCAGGAGTCAATACCGCCAACGCCCATATGGTCAGAAGCAATGCGAACATACGTACCCGTCGAAGCAGGAAGTTCTTCCTGATGATCGGCATCCTGCAGCTGGGCAAAGGAATATGGAAGCACGGAAACTTCAAAAGGACGGTCGGACTGTTCAAAACGGAGAATCTGTCCCTGATGACGGAATTCAATCCAGCGAACATCAGTCCGGTTGCCTGTTTCCTGCGGTTTCAGATACGGCTGAACATTATCTGCGGCATTGTCCTGGAAGACATCCAGCTTAGCGCCGCACTTGCGGTCTCTGTAGTTTTCCAGCGGTCCGCAGCCATAGTATTCAAACTGGTCTGCAGATTTTGGCAGCTTGAATTCCATGCCAAAAACCGGCAGATCCGGCATATAGCGGTTGCCTGGCATTTCCATACGGATGCCAAGGAATCCCGGTGCGCTGATGAAATACGACAGAGTGATCTGTGTTGAACTAGAAGCCGGATACGGAAGAGCCATGTGATAGGTCACACGGGCAAACTGACCGCTTTCATCCAGTGCAATCTGACGGTCGACAGTCCGGGTGAACAGAGATGATCCATACCAGACAGAGGAGATCCGGTCGAATTCAAAGCCGCGCTCGTTATCGGTATACGCATGCGAGAAGACTGGACGCGGCATGGCTTCAAGCCACTCTACGCCCTGATTGGAAATGGAAGCCAGTCCTTTCTGGTTAAACAGGAAGCGGATTCCATTGAAGGAAGCTCCAAAGTATTCCTTGCCCTGAACAAACTGCATTCCTTCTTCAATCGGGTGCGGTTTCGAAGAGCGGGACAGAACGTTCTGACCAAACGCAATTTCATGACCGGCCTCTGCCCATGGCTGATCTTCTGCAAGAAGCGCACTGACGGTGCAGACGCTTTCTTCTTTTGTATCAATCCAGTCGAGATCCACATGTCCATAGCGGCCAGGATGGATATCGACATAAAATTCTTCTTCGTAAATGACGCGGTCTTCCATTTTCTGGATTGCTGCAAAACGATACTGATCCGTTCCGATAAACAGACTGGTATTCAGAATCATCGCACCGTCTTCATCGACAATGATCCGCATCGGTGCAAACAGAGCACGGACTTCCTGCATCTTGGCACTTGGTGTATGGTCCGCAAACAGAATGCCGTTGCCGGAGAAGTTTCCATTGTTCGGGAAGTCTCCAAAGTCGCCGCCATAGCCCAGCATTTTTACGCCGTTTTTCTCGGTTTCAATGGCCTGATCCGCAAAATCCCACAGGAAGCCGCCCTGATAGTGACGGTATTCTTCCAGACGGGCATAACGATACATGCCGCCAAGCGAGTTACCCATGCCATGCATGTATTCACAGAGGATGACTGGTTTCTTCACACCGCTCTTGAGAATCTTCTCGATTTCTTCCGGTGTAGCGTACATGCGCGAATAGACATCGGTGCACCCGGCATAGTCATCGCTGCGGAAGCAGCTTTCGTAATGAATGAGACGATCCGGATCCGCGATACGCAGCCATGCAGCTTCTTCAAGCAGGTTATCGCCATACCAGCTTTCGTTGCCAAGCGACCAGAACAGAATGGACGGATGGTTCTTGTCGCGCTCAAACATGGCCTGAGCACGCTCCAGAACAGCTTTTTTCCATTCCGGCTTATTGCCTGGAAGCGGATCATCCGGTGTTTCGGTAAAGCCGGACTGCCATGTTCCGTGCGTTTCCAGGTTGGCTTCATCCATAACATACAGACCCAGCTCATCGGCCAGATCATAGAACACTTCCCGGTTGGGATAATGGCAGGTACGGACGGCATTGATGTTGTTAGCTTTCATCAGAAGCAGATCGTTTCTGATCTCTTCCTCTGTAAGAACACGGCCTGTTTTCGAGCTGAATTCGTGACGGTTGACGCCATGCAGCATCAGACGCCTGCCATTGAGCAGCGCGACGCCATCCACGATTTCAATACGGCGCATTCCAACCTTTTCTTCTACGGTTTCCTGAACTGCACCGTCTTCATCGAGAACATCGATGCGAAGCGTGTACAGATCCGGGCGCTCGGCAGACCACAGACGGACATCGTCAAAGAACAGCCGTAAAGAACGGGATGTAATCGTCTGAGCAAACATCAGTTTTTCATCCGGATCAAACAGCGAGATCGTAAACCGGTTTGCATTGCGATCCCGGATGTCTGCAATCACAGCTCCGCTTGAAAAATCATTGGCAAGCTCGGTTGTGATCCGCAGATCTTCGATCCATGCTTTCTTTCTTCCCTGCAGTTCAACATCCCGGAAGATTCCAGAGAAGCGGAAGAAATCCTGATCTTCCAGCCAGGATCCGCTCGAGAACTGATAAACCAGAACAGACAGACGGTTGTCTTTGTCTTTGAGCAGACCGGTGACATCAAATGCAGAGGGTGTAAAGGAATCTGTGCTGTAACCGATAAAGGTACCGTTCAGCCAGACATAAAATGCGCTTTCTACGCCATGAAAAACGAGTTCGACATGATCTCTTGCCAGCGCCTCGTCGACATCAAAGTCGAGGGCATAGCGGGCATGGAGGTTTTCTTTCGGCGTCTTTCCATACGGAACAATTTCTTTTCCATCCCATGGATAGGCGGTATTGGTGTACTGAATCTGTCCATAGCCCTGCAGCTGAAGGTGACCAGGCACCTGGATGTCATCGTAGTGAGAAATGTTATCTTCAGGCTGAATAAAAACCTCATCTTCAAAATCATGTGCCACATCCGGTTCACTGCTCACTCGGGCTTTCCATGTTCCGTTCAGAGACTGAACGGCATGTGCACAGGGAACTTTTCGATGCAGGGATGCAGTCGGTTCAAGACGGCCGACCTGCGTAATGGCCGGCTCATCAAGCCAGGCCAGATCCGGCTTTACTGTTTCCATAATTTTCTCCTTCTTCCTGTATACGGCATCCAGTCTTCACATGACATGAAACAGCAGTTCATGTCGAATGATGCAAAGAAAACTGGATGTTGAAATCATCTGATTGAATCAGAAAATCTGCAAAAACAGAATTCAAAGTAATTTGAGCTTACGCTGACTATTCTTCGCTATGCAGAATCTTCCATAATTCAGGATACCAGCTTATTCACTTCTTTCATCGAAAAAACGGCTGTGAATCAGCAGGTAATTTTTTATACCATACGATTTAAACTCTGGCCTCACAAAAAACGCAGAAGCTTTCAGAATTCACTACTCTTTCCCTGTGTTCTAACAGGCATCAAAAGCTGCATGCGTCAGGCTCGGGGCACGGGATGCTGTGGAAACTGAAAGACCGCCCGCTCCATGCGTTTGATGGAACAGTCACTGAAACAGCACAAAAGGACGACACATTTCGTGTCGTCCCTCTGTTCTTTCTGTTGCTGTTGGTGATTTGCTTCAAACAGAACTTTTCTGTCAGAGAATCTTATTCTCCTTCAGGAAGATCGTTCAGTTTTTCAGCGGAAGGTGCAAGACGGACTGCGAGGAGTGCGTTGTTGACCTTGATGGCTTCTGCATTAACAGCAGCCTGGCTTCTAGGTTCAGCAGCCATGGATTTGCCGGATTTAATTGCATCCTGCAGAGCAGCCCAGTTGGCATCGCCAAAGTCATCAGCATTGAGACCTTCTGCTTTTGCGATTGCGGTGTTGAGCTGAGTAACGTCTGCATTTTCATCGATGATTGCATCAGCGCCGTAGAAGTTGATCTCGGACATCGAGCAGAAGTATTTGCCGCCGGAATCTTTGACATTTACACGGACATAGCGTGCATTGACTTTCGGGAAGGACATTGTCTGCCATCCATCGGAATCAAGGCGTCTGCCGTTGTTCTTGAATGTCCAGGTACCAAGAGAAGTCAGATCGTCTGCATCAGTACCAACAAGGATTTCAGCTTCGAAGATATCGCCGTTGCGGTTATTCAGACGCGGCAGGAAGGCTACATCGGTCAGTTCATATTCTTTGCCAAGATCGTAGTCAGCGTACTGCGGCAGAGATGGGCTGTGCCAGTAGTCGGAATGCCACCAGGTATTCTCGTCTTTGTCGAGCGCATGTTCGTACAGACCGCTGGTTTCAAAGTCAACCTGAGAAGAACCGCCGTTTGCTTTGACGCCTTCTGTACCGTCGTAGTTGATCAGGTGCGAAGCTTTTGTTTCACGCTGTGTGAGCGTATTGAGTGTATCGAGCAGGTTTGCAGCTGCGTAGTCGATCAGATCCTGAGAAGTTCCGCTATTAAGAACTTCCTGGGCAGATGCGATTGCAGCATTGAGTTCTTCAAGCTTGCCTTCTTTAACGATGTTGTCGCTGTCTGCTTTTGCTTTTTCAGCATGAGCAATAGCGTTCGTCAGAACGTCCTTCGTCAGGAAGTTTCCAACTTCAACTTCGTAAGTTACTGTCTTGGAGGAGTCAGCAGCAGATTTCAGCGTGATGTTAGCTTTGCCTGCTTTGTTTCCAAGAACGTACCAGGTGACATCTTTGCCATCGCGGATGCATTCAACAGAAGCAACCATCGGATCGGAAGATTCAACTGTGAAGTATTCAAGGGCATTTGCCGGTGAAACTACAGCGTTGACCTGGCTGATTTCGCCAAGGTTCAGTTTTGTTTTGTTCGAATCGGCAGAAGCGATCGAAGCAACATCAACTGCACCTGGAGCTGTGACGTAAATCTCGCAGAGTGTCAGGGTGCCGTTGTGTGGGTTGGCTCCGCCTTCTTCAGTACCGCCGGACTCTTCGACTGTGAAGTCGATATTTGTTACATTGAGTGCTTTCTTCTCATCCGGGATAGTGAATGTGTACTCAGTATTGGAAGTATCGTAATCTCCGCCTCTGAATGTAGTTTTGGAACCATCAGCATAGGTAAAGACTGCACTGACTTTGTGAACCGCACCATTGGAAGAAAGTGCACCTGCGGTTACACGCAGACTGCGAAGCGGAGTCGGGGTCTTAAGGCCCATATGAATGGTTACAGGTACTTTATGGGTCTCTGCGCTCCAGCTGGATCCATCAGTAACCCAGGTGTACTCGAAGTCACGGGCATCAGAACCGTTGAACAGACCGTCAAAGTTCTTCTGCTGAATCAGAGTTTCAACGTTGGATCCGTCATCTGTCGGCAGAGCCTCGTTGGTGATCGTAAGATTCAGATCGCTCTGAGAAAGAACAACATCTTCCGGTGTCGGGATTGAAGATTCATCAAATCCATGTTCGTAAGTGCGTTCAATGACAGTTCCGGTAGGACCGACCGTCATCGTTTTCTGCGAGAGGTCGAGCATGCTTGCGATCGATCCTGCTTTTTTAGCTTTGAGCTGGAAGGTAGCAAGAGCACGGCTTCCGGAATAGAGAGCTTTATCGCCGCGGTTTGCAAAGGCGATGTTTACAGTTCCATGACCATCTGTATAGGTCTGTTTAACACGGGAAAGGTTTTCCATCGTGCTGAGATACGGAGTCGGGGTAACGCCGTTTGTGCCTGCAGGTACGAGTGCTTCAAATTCTGTTCTATCGAAATTGAAGACACCACCGATAGCGTTAGCATTGGCAACGTTATTTCCATACATGGTTACTGTAACGATGTCATCTGCTTCAACAGTTGTTTTGTCAGCCAGGAAGAAGACGTTGCCGGAAGGTTCGCCGGTTCTGGTCGTTCCGCCATCAAGAGCACGCATTGTGAACGAGTAATCGTATACGTCATAAATTCCATTGACGTTCAGGTCAGCATAGTGGGCTGCGATCTGACTCTGGAATGTAGAAGTATCTGGCTCAGAGTTTTCAAGAGCGAGGTAGTTCTTCATGTTGGAGTAGTCAGCATCGGAGACTTCTGCACGCTGCAGGTTACTTCCTAATGCCCAGCCGTTTGTTCCGTCAATCTTGTTAACTTTGATTTCGCTTGCAGAGAAGAAGTTGCCGACAGATGCTCTTGGAATCATGCGGACATAGCGTCCAGCGCCATTTCCAGTTGTCTTCAGATCAACTACCTTAGCGTCTGCACTGCGTTCCCAGTTCTGAGTTGGAAGTTCAGTCCAGTGTACGCCATCCATCGAATAGGCAATATCCATCGATGTAACTGTACCGTTACCGCTGTCATCACGTGGATAGTATTCGAGTGTATCGAGTGCATAAACCATTCCCAGGTCAACAGTCAGGCTTTCGTTAATTGCTTTTCCGCCGGAGTGGAATCCGCCGTCGCCAGACTGATAAATGTGGTCAAAAGCAAGATCAGCCTTGTGATCACCATAGAGATCGCCTGTCCAGGTAATTTCTACTGGTGTCGGTGTATTTCTCCATGGGTCATCGAGTGTAGAAACAGTCAGGTCATCAGACCAGTTCGAATAGCCTTCTGCAGTTCTGGTGCGGGCTTTGAATGTGAATTCTGTATCGAATGGACGATCGCTGATGATCAGTTTTGGAGCTGGTGTTGAGTAGATCATGCCATCAACCATGACGTCATAGCCGATTGCACCTTCAACTGCATCCCAGGAAATTTCGATCGAAGAAGAAGTAACTTTGTCTTCTTCCGGTGCGCTGAGAACAGGAGCCGCAAGAGATTCTACAAGAACGTCCTTGCCTGTTGGCATCGAGTTTTCAAAGCCGTGGATGACAGCAGTCTGTGCAGATTTTGCGACGTCAGTCTTCGCAAATTTTACATAGACTTTCGGTCTGTTGATGATATGCGTATTGGCAAATTCCTCATCACCGGAGTATTTGTTCATTTCCGGAGCTTCATCATAGAACCAGCCGGATTCGTTATCGCCAAGAGCTTCGAAGGCTGCCAGCGAATCAACTTTCTTGCCGGCTGTACCATTGATATCAACAGATGTCGGCTCATCGTTCACGCTGACAACGAACTTCGTTGTGCGCTTGGAATCGTAGCCTTCGTAAGTTCCTGTAGAAGCTTCTGCAGTCAGAGTAGCGGTGTCGCCGATAACGGCAGAAGTGAAACGTGTTTCAACGTGTTCGCCGTAGCTGATTTCGTTGATCGTACCGTACTCATCATCATTAGTCAGAGTAGCATTAGCAGTCATACCGTCATCTTCATAGAGGGTATATTCGCTGGTGCCTTCTGGGTAGAATTCAACAATGCGTTTTGTCTTATCCAGACCATCCGGGTTGTCGTCGCTGATGGCAACCGGGTTGTTGTTTTCTTCGTACATCGGAACGATGCTTCCCTTGCGGACGAAGAGCGGCAGTTTCCACAGCGGTGCATCAAAGTTGGAAAGGATTGTTCCGCCTTTGTATTCTTCGCCTGTGAAGTAATCAACCCAGATATCGTTTTCATCGCCTGGCAGATAGATATCGTTGCGCACGTCATTTCCGTCTTCATCCATCTGTGTATCCTGATAAACGGGAGCAACCAGGAATGCATCACCGAAGAGATACTGATACTGTGTTGCTTTCGAAGCAGCGTATTCTGAATCATCAGCCAGAGCCATTGCACGGATCATTGGCAGACCGGCATCACCGTTGCCGTCGCCGTCTTTACCGAATTCGATGTTGGCAGCAGAAGCAGCAGATGTGTAGATATAAGGCATCAGCTGAGCTTTCAGCTTCAGATACATTCTGGAAATGCCTGTGTACGGATCACCATGTGTATATGGAGATTTAACATAGGATCCCCAGCCATCCATGTCGAGCATGGTTGTGGTGAAGGTCTTCCACTGGTAGTCACGGGTTGCGATAACTGGCGCACCGCCGAAAATACCATCCATGTCGGATCCGATGTTCGGGTTACCGGACAGGGACTGACCGATATATGTCGGGATATGGAAGCGGATATATTCCCAGTTTCCGCCGTACTGGTCACCAGTCCAGATCGCTCCATAACGCTGCGTACCAGCCCAGCCGTCAAGTGTAACAATGTTCGGACGTGTGCTGACGTCGTTTGTCACGATATCATAAGCCGTTTTGATTCCGTTCAGACCAAAGGTGTATCCGGAACCAACCCAGGCAACGTCTGTTTTCAACGTGGTAATACCGCCGGTATTTACTTCGCCTTTGAAGTCACGGACCAGCTGCTGCTTTTCAGAAGCGATTGGTGACAGATTGGACTGTGTCCACAGACCTGTAGAAACACCGTGAGCATTGGCATACTCGGTGAATTCTTTCAGGTTCTGCAGGTTGGCATCCAGAGATGCCTGACGCTCTTCTGCAGTTCCGCCAGACTGGTCATAACCGTTCTGACCATAGCCGCATCCGTATCCGTCGTTTGGCAGGAACCAGCCAAATGGCATGTCATTGTCCTGATAGCGGTCGATTACAGCACGTGCAGAGTATTCACGCGGAGTATCTGCAGCTTTGAATTTATCCGCATTGACGGTCGGCATTACACCATTCAGAGATTCTGCATGGCTTCCTTCTGGAAGGATATAACCCGAAGCCATTCCGGATTCATAGAGAGTTGTTCCCTGCGACGTTGACGGCTGTCCGCCTTTGATTGTCCAGCCGCGGCTTCCTGTTGTATCCCAGGAGTCACGGTTGTAGCAGTTGAGGTGTCCAAGATAGAACGCATACTCTGGAAGAAGAACCGGGTTACCGGTAACTTTGAAGTAATCTTTGAGCAGGTCTTTGGAGATATCAGCTTTATCTTCCGATCCGCTGACAAAGTAGTAAGCGTCAAATTCTTTTTCTTCGTGAGATGCAGAGACTTTTCCGTCTTCTGCTTTGCCGAAGTCATAGCTTCCTGGCGTGAAGGTGTTGCGCAGAACGCCGTAGCCGTTTGTGGACCAGTAGAACGGGTTTGGAGATGCAACGCCGCCGTCTGTCCAGTTATTGGTATTGCTGATGGAAATTACTTCGCCAGTGTGAACGAAACGTCCATTCTGTGTACCGCCGCCGTAGAAGTCTTCGCCTTCATTGGCTGCAAGCGTCTGTACAGCCCCAGACGATTTCATGCTCAGCGGTTCGGATTCAGCCATAACAATCTTGTCGCCGGATTTGACTGTCATTTTGCCATCGGCTTTCCCAAACTCGATGGTTGTCGTGCCGCTTGTTACGATCACTTTGTCAGTGGTATCAGTGATATTGGCTGCAGGATGTGAATACACTGAAGATTCATCCGGCTGAACCTGGATTTTTGCGGTTGTACTGCCCGTTGCGTACTTAGAGAATTCTCCCTCTGGATCAACGTTGTAACGGAAAATGCCCTCTTCCAGGAATGTGATGCGCCCTTTATATCCATTCTGGAATGTGAGATTGACTACATTTGTCGAATCACCCTGTTCGACTTTTGTAATTGCGGTTTCAGCTGTAACGCCCTCTTCTGCAAAGACAACTGACGGAAGAGCCGTGATTACGGATCCGAATGCGGTTGCAGCAGAGATGGAGAGGACAGCTAACTTTTTGTGGAATTTCACAAAATCTTCCTTTCTCTTTCCTTTTGTTTCCGTGCTCTCTGTCTTTCCCAAATTTGCCCGAATTGAAAAGTCACAGAAAAAGCACGAGTAAACCTGTATATAGTTTAAACGAAAAAGATTGTCTTGGAAGCGTTTTTTCAATTTCAGCTATTTGTCCTAACCCTCAAAACAGTTTATTCAATACCCAAAGCTGATCCGAAGTCTTTGAATTGCGATTCTTTTCTTGGGTGTTCATTAATCATGACCAATTGTATTTCCGCTGCGAACAGATCTGTTGCTTTTTTTATCTCATCAGATAGATCACTTCTCTTCTGAAGACAGTGATGATTACTGGCAATGGAACTGTTCTGATACCTTTCAGACTAAAAAGCCTCTGCCGTTTACAGCAGAGACTCTGGAAATTCATTGTCTGTCCACCCTGCCAAGAATAAGCGCAGAGAGGGTCAGGAGGATTCAGTTCAGTTAATCAAGAGACTCAAGATCGTATTTTTCAACGAACTGTCTGAGTCCATCCAGTGAGTAATTGTCTTCTGTATGATCGAGAAGATTGACGTTCTCCTGCGATTCAATGAAATACAGCGCAGGTGTCCGGTTGACGCCTGCTGTCAGATAATTCAGCATTGTTTCCCTTTCTTCTTCCGGATACATGGCTTCCGCTTCTGTCAGAGATACCTCATAAATCGTCAGCGGATGCTCTTCAAGATACGGATTCAGGATCTCATCAAACTGTGCACAGTACTCACAGTCGTTTTTCGTATAGAGCAGCACAAACTGCTCATCAGCGTTTTTCCTCTGCAGAGCTTCATACAGCGTAATGGGAATCCTCTTCCCTGCTCCCGTTTTTTCCGTACTGGCGGATGCAGTTTTTGATTCCAGTGCAGATGAATCCGCTGCAGAAACTGATTCAGAACTAGAAGACGCGCCCGAATTCTGAGCAGTATTTGAAGTCGTGCATCCAGCCAGAACTGTTGCCAGCAGAATCGAAGCACTCAGCAGCCGTTTCATTTTTTTATATTCAGTCTTTCTCATTTCTATTCCTCATTTATTTCTGATTCTTTCTGTGATTGTCCTTTCAGGCAGACCTTCTATGACTTTCACAGATTTTCTTCATCCTTGCAACCCTGTTTGTGTACCAGATCGCTTCTGTCCTGATCATCCCTCCGAACGCAGAAAACCGACAATCTAAAATTTCTTGAGGTGGGCACAGGCCTATAAAGTTTTCTGAGGTGC
>Jenna_p2__coassemble_1406_pt1 | contig 21652 bp, 15 predicted proteins | sample Jenna_p2__metabat2_high_PE_029 | metagenome-assembled genome bin Jenna_p2
CATCACTGCTTAACGCTGATGTGGTCTGAGAAATCTTAACTTAATGACATTGCTGTACAGGCATGCAAAAAGCGGGCCGCCATTCTGTACGTCTGTACAGACCAGCAGCCCGCAAAATGATTCTGAATTGTCTGCCGGCAGCATCAGCCGGCTGTTTTTCTATATCTATTCGTACCAGAATTTCAGGTTATCCGGCTGGAAGTCATAGTAGACTTCCAGATCATCGCTTGAATAGACCGTGTAGTAGTTTCCTTTGTGTTCCGCTTTTGCTTTTCCGTTGGCAACGTCCATCGTCCAGGTGTAATGATCCAGACCTTTTTCCGGTTTGCGCAGGTTCTGTGTTTCCATGCGCATCGTTCCGTCCATGACATTGTTTCTGGCCAGACCCTGAGCGAGTTCTTCCTGATACAGGCTGCCCGTGTCATAGCGTTCGTAGCGGATGGTCGTGCCGTTAAACCGACCGCCATTGGACATGGATCCTACAGCGCTTGTAAAGTACAGCGGATTTGAATCGGCAGAGAACGCAACCGCTTCACCAGTCAGGCAGCGCTCGGTGATCTCATCTGCACGCATCAGCTGACGCTTATCCGGCGTATAAACCAGGACAGGCTGCGTGAAATCGATCTTCTCGCCATAGACCGTTTCAGAACCAAGATTGCCTGCACCTACAAGCGTGTTATCCTGCAGCGCATAGCGGCGGGCAGGCAGTTTGTTTTCAAGAGACTTCAGCGTAATCGCCAGCTCCTGACCAGCCTGCGACAGATTGCCATCGAGCATGCTCTTTTCTGCGCCGCTCAGAACTTCTTCCTGATAAGCGGCCAGCTTTTCCTGAAGCAGCTTTGCGAGTTCCTTGCTTGGCGCACTCAGATCCATCGAGTACCAGCCAATACCCTCGTCTTTCCAGCCGGCTTTGATCAGATAGTCGGATTCACTGGAATCCAGAGTGTAGTTGTGGGTTCCCGCTGCAGAATTCGGGTTGTAGCTGCGGTAGAGCGGCTTGCCCGTTTTCTGATCCGCGGAATACCAGCCGATACCTTCATCCTTCCATCCGGCTTTCACCAGATAGTCTTTCTCGGTCATGCTTGTCGTGTAGTGATGATCACCCGCATTCGGGTTGTACAGACGATAGACCGGCGCATTATTTTTCTGCGGTGCAAACCAGCCAATGCCCTCATAGCTCCAGCCCGCTTTGATCAGATTGTCTTTTTCGGCAGCTGCTTTTGTGTAGAAATGCTCGCCGCTGTTGGGATTGTACAGACGGTACATCGGATCCGCATTGGTCTGCGAAATCGACTGATCGTATTCAAGCTGATAAAACTTCGGAATGCCTTCATGACGGTTCGTCACATTGGCCACTTCATGACGGATGCTCTGTTTTCCAGAGTCGCTCTGGTCGGACGCATCCTCAAACTCTTTTGCAAGCAGGGGCGTATTCGGGCAGATCATAGACAGAAAAATTCCTGCAAGCAGGAGGTTCTGGACTGTTCTCTTCATACACATTTCCTTCTCTTTCCATAATTGTTCCTGTTTCCGGCAGTATTCCTCTGTACAGACGGGACAGGACAAACCGCTTTAGATACCCGCCATCAAGGTGAATCCTGAAAGCAGTTTTCAGAATTATATTTTATTCAATCTTAACAGGACAAGCGACTGGTCGAACCACTTCTTAAGAAAAAGCTCTGTTTTCTTCCCCTCATCTTTTTATTCCGTTCTGTACAGCCGGATCGTCTTAGAAACAGAATATCTGATTCGTTCCAGATGCCTTTTCAGGCGGTTAGATTCAGGTTCGTTCTGGTTCAGTTCTACCTTGCCAGCAATTCTTTTCTCTTCTGTTCCAGATGCCCGCAGCAGTGGATTTCCAGACAAAAAGGACAGAAGCCCGACCAGTCTGTCTGGTCTGTCTGCTTCTGTCCTTATAAGTTCATATGTCTGTTTCAGTCAGATCTGAATGCTTACTGAATTTCCGGGTGCGTTTCGTTCCAGTCTTTAACGTAGTTTCGTACATCGTCCATAGTCTGGGAGAGGCAGCCGTCTTCAAAAGGCACTTTCAGGTTGGCCAGACGGATCAGTTCGGTAAACGAGAGCGTTCCGCCGGCTTTGCACAGTTTGAGGTAGTCCTTGAATGCTTCCTGATCCTTCTTCATCAGACGGCTCCAGAACTGCAGTGCTGCAACCTGTGCCAGGGTGTAGTCGATGTAATAGAACGGATCGAGGAAGATGTGCAGCTGACGCATCCACCAGCCGCCGCGCTCGAGAACATCGATTTCCGAGTAGTCCTTGTGCGGCAGATACTGTTTTTCCAGTGTGCGCCAGGCATTCATACGCTCGGCATGCGTCCATTCCGGATGCGCATAGACTTCATGCTGGAAATGGTCGACCAGTACGCCATACGGCAGGAATTCAACGCAGCCGCCAAGATGGGCATAGCGGTATTTGTCCGCATCGTCTTCAAAGAAGCCTTCCATCCATGGCCATGTGAAGAACTCCATCGACATGGAATCAATTTCGCAGCTCTCCATTGTCGGCCAGACACAGTCGGCTGGGAAAATGTCGCGGCTCATGTAGTTCTGGAACGCATGGCCGGCTTCGTGAGTCAGCACTTCTGCATCGTGCTGGGTCTTATTGAAGTTGGAGAAAATAAACGGTGCTTTGTATTTGGCAAAGCTTGTGCAGTAGCCGCCTGCAGCTTTGCCCGGTTTGGCTTCAAGATCCATTGCATCATTGTCGATCATCAGCTGGAAGAATTCTCCGGTTTCCGGAGAGAGTTCCTGATACATCTTCAGCGCATGATCCACCATCGTATCTGTATCAAAGTGCGGTCTTGCATTGCCGGAAAGGAATGTAACTTTCTCATCCCAGACTGGAAGCTTATTGCCTTCGATTCCCAGACGTTTTGCTTTGGCGGCATACAGTTCCTGAGCAGCCGGGACAACATCGCGCAGGATGTTTTTGCGGTAATTTTCTACATCGTGCAGATCGTAGTCGATGCGGTTCATGCGCAGATAGCCAAACGGGATGTAGTTTTCATAGCCCATTTTCTGTGCGATCTGCGTACGGATCTTAACCAGTCCGTCATAGATCTTTCCGATTTCTTCTTCATGATCGGCATACCAGCCCCAGTATGCTTTATGCGCTCTGCGGCGGACTTCCTCGTCGGAATCATTCATCTTCTCTTCAAGACCGGCAAGCGTCCAGGTTTTTCCGTCAAATTCAATCTGTGCCGAAGCCACCAGGTTCTGATAGCTGGCCTGCAGCTTGTTCTCTGTACGCAGATCGTCAACGATTTTCGGATCAATCGTTTTGAGCGTCATTTCATGACGGGCAAACCAGGTATGGGGGACATCTTTTTTCAGCTCTTCCACAAACGGAGAAGCCAGAATGGTCCGGATGATTTCACTTTCCTTGTTATCAACAACCGGAACGAGTTCATTGAGATAATCCCATTCATCCGCATAGAACTTGTCTCTTGTATCGATGGTATGACGGACATAAGCAATGTTGCTCAGTGTATCCAGTTCGATGTTCAGCTGGTTGAAATCTTTGAAGGCTTCAAAAAATTCGTCATAATTCTTCGCCTGTTCAAGACGAACGCGGATGGCTTCCATCTGCTCGAGGACCGGTTTTTCTTCCGGCCGGGTGTACGGATAGTCTTTAAACTGCACAGAATTCCTCTCTTTCCAAACCGCCAGACCGTTTTCATCTGCAGCCCCAGGCTTAAAACAGTCTGCGTTTTTTTGATCTTTCTGTATGTGCTGTGGTCTGTCGAAATCTGCGTTTTAAACCGGGCAAAGACGAAAACAGGGGGCTTTTTTCCGGTCCAGCACAGATGACACGTATATCCGTTGTATTCCGATTTTCATTCCACGTCAAATGACTGAAAGCGAAGCGGCCTTTTTTCACACTGAGGCAAAATATTTCACGTTCTCTTTGAGATCCTTTACAAAAAGCGCTGCCTGCATCGAACTTCTGCAGACAGCGCGAATCTTTTTTCTGAAGTTCAGACTTTATACAAACTGCTTGTTTAGAGCGCCCGGATGTAGCGGACTTCACAGCCATAGTGGCCGGTATCGCCAAGTGTCTGGTCCGTGCGGATAAAGCCATGCTTTTCATAAAACTTCTGTGCCGGTTTCATGTTCTCAAATGTCTCCAGATAACAGGTCTTATACATCACTGCTGCATAATCCAGAGCCGTTTCAAGGAGCAGATGGGCAATGCCGCTTCCGCGCACACTCGGAATGCAGTACATCTTCTGCAGTTCGCAGATCGGTTCTCCGGAATGATCTCCATCAAGCGGACCGATCCCCACACCGCCGACTACAGTACCGGTTTCATCTTCTGCTATCCAGTAGCGCTTTCCGGCAATCCCGTAGATTTCTGAAAAGCGGCAAAGATCGGGATCATACCAGGCCGTTCCTTCCCGCTTTCCATCGTATTCAAGCAGACACTCCCGGATGATCTGCTCAATGCGCGCATTATCTTTGGCTTCAATTTCCCGGATCGTCCAGACTCTCTGATCTGTCTGTACTGTTCTCTTGGATGGTCTCATACTCTTTTGCCTTCCTGTCTTTCTGTGTTCAGAGTGAACAGTCTGACTATAGCAATGGAAGACACTTGTTCCAGACCATGCAGAATCATCCGGAATGATTCACTGGAAAATGTCGCTTAGAACTGAAGAGATCGACAGTCTAAATCTGAGCCGGGAAGCCTAATGACTGGAGTGCACGAAGCATCGGGTTGAGCTGTTCAGGAACCGAATTGGCACAGTGCAGAGTCAGACGCTGCTTTTCATCGAGGACTTCGACATAGTTTCCGTCTGCCATATTGTTATGAAGCACGCGGACAGTATTTCCGTTGTCGCTCCACTCATTCTGGACCGGCATATTCATGGCCTGATCTGCGGCAGTATTGGCTTCAAAGGTATCCTGCGGCATGCGGTAATCCGCAAAGAATGTCAGCCATACAGTCGAGTTCGCGTTCATGCCGGACAGCTGCAGGATGCATTCCAGGTTGCCGGTTTCGGTCTGCTTCCACTCTGTGGATGCAACAGTAAATCCCTGATCGCTGAGCGCCTGTGAAAGCTTGCCTTCAATTTCTGACTGCCAGACAGCTGGCGATGCGCTCTGGGCAGTATTCTGATTCTCCTGGGCTGGTACAGGGGTTCCGGGCGTAGTCGCAGTATTGTTTTCATTGGATTGCGCCTGCGAAGGTTCAGCTGTAGAAGTGTTCTTCTGGCTTTCCTTTGAACTGTCAGATGTCGATACCTTCTGTCCGTTCGACTCTGCAGAGCTTTCAGAATTTTCTTTGTTCTCTTTGTTCGATTTGCCTGAAAGAGCGGACTGTTCTTCGTGACTGGTCTTTGTACTGTCTGTTTCAGACGGGCTCTGGCTCTGACAGCCGCCAAGAAGCAGGCTGCCCGTACAGAGTGCGGCAAGCGCCAGACGAAGTGATGCATGCATGTTCATGAAAACTGTCTCCTTTTTGGATTTTTGGATCCTCTATGTCCAGAGCGGTCTGCAGCGACCGTTCTGTCCTTATCTTAAAGAGAGCTTTCGATCCATTCTCTTCCCCTGCCTGAACAGAAAAATCCGGAACGGATCCTGAGTACATCTCAGTCCATTCCGGATTTTTTACTGGTTTGATTTCAGTTCTCTAGTCAGAGCATCCACAGCAGGATCAGGACTGCAGCAACGAGAACGAAGAAGCCCATCGTCAGAATCGCGGTGCGTCCTAAAGTAGACCATGCAGCAGCACAGAGCGCTGCGAAATCGCCTTTTTCCAGTTCGATGGATTTTCCTTCCTCCACCTTTCTGGTTTCACTCATGCTCTGTCTGACAGAGCGGAGGCGGTCACTCAAAGTTCACCTGCGAAGTGGCACTGAACAAAGTGCCGCGGCTTGATTTCTTTGACTTCCGGGACTTTCTCTTTGCAGATATCTTTTGCAAACGGGCAGCGGGGATGGAATTTGCATCCCTTTGGCGTATTGACGTTGGAAGGAATTTCGCCTTCAATCAGCTTCATTTCCGAACGCTTATCGGGATCGGGAAGAGGAATAGCAGCCATCAGCGCACGGGTATACGGATGAGCCGGGTTGGCATAGATTTCTTCCTTATCGCCAAGTTCAACCATAGTGCCCAGATACATAACACCGACACGGTCAGAAATATGTTTTACAACCGAAAGGTCATGCGAAATAAAGATATAGGAAATGTTGTTCTCTTTCTGCATGTCCATCATCAGGTTGATGATCTGCGACTGGATCGATACGTCAAGAGCCGAAACAGGCTCGTCACAGATGATGAACGACGGGTTAAGTGCGAGCGAGCGGGCAATACCGATACGCTGTCTCTGTCCGCCGGAGAACTGATGCGGGAAGCGGTAGCAGTAGTAGCTTGGCAGACCGCATTTTTCCATCAGATCTTTGACATAGGCTTCAAGTTCCGGACCGCGTTTGAATTTGCCATGAGCAAGAAGCGGTTCAGCAAGAATATTGAATACATTCATTCGAGGATTCAGAGAAGAATATGGATCCTGGAAAATGAACTGCATTTCTTCACGCAGCTTGCGCATTTCCTTGCGGGAAAGCTTGGAAATATCCTGGCCTTTGAAGATGACCTCTCCATCGGTCGGTTCGTACAGACGGATGATGGTGCGTCCAAGCGTGGATTTTCCGCAGCCGGATTCACCAACCAGACCAAGCGTTTCGCCTTCGTACAGGTCCAGAGAAATGCCGTCAACGGCTTTGACACAGGGCTTGCCCTCTTTGAGCTTGCCGCTGCCAAGCGGGAAGTACTTTTTGACGTTTTTTACTTCAAGAATTTTTTCCGCCATTATCTGTCTCCCCCGGATCCGTCCGTCTGATCCTTATCAATATCAATAATTACCGTCTTTTCATCATCGAATGCTTCGTCTGCCGAATCTTTATTCAGCATCGCGAGAACTTCAGCAACGGTTCTGCGGTCTGCTTCATCGAGCTCTTCATTCTCGTTGCCGTCATAAAGGAAGCAGCTGACGGTATGACCGTTTGGCATTTCGATGACAGGCGGCTGTCCTTTCAGACATCTGGCCTGACATTTCGTGCAGCGGTCTGCAAAATAGCAGCCTTCGGGCAGATAAACCGGGTTAGGTACGGTTCCTTCGATGACGTTCAGTCTTGCACCGTTCTGGGCAAGAGACGGCATCGAAGACATCAGACCGAGGGTATATGGATGTTTCGGGTTGGTAAAGAGCTCCCGTACATCGGCACTTTCAACAACTTTTCCGGCATACATGACGTTAACCCAGTCAGCAACCTGTGCAACGACGCCCAGGTCATGGGTGATCAGCATGATGGATGTGCCGGTTTCATCTTTCAGCTCGTTCATCAGCTTCAGAATCTGCGCCTGAATGGTTACGTCGAGCGCTGTGGTCGGTTCGTCTGCAATCAGAAGTTTCGGGTTGCAGGAAAGAGCCATAGCGATCATGACACGCTGGCACATACCGCCAGAGAGCTGGAAAGGATAGTTGTCAATGACCTGCTCTGGACGGGAAATGCCGACCTTGCCGAGCAGTTCAATGGCACGTTTGCGGCATTCTTCAGAGGAAACATCTTCATGAATGCGGATGTTTTCTTCAATCTGATCGCCGACTGTGAATACAGGGTTGAGCGCGGTCATCGGCTCCTGGAAGATCATGGAGATCTCGTTGCCGCGGACTTTGCGCTTGTCATCGATCGAGGCAGTCGCCAGATCGAGATTATAGCCGTTGCCGGTATAGAGAATTTTAGAACCCGGCATGATTTCGCCTGGTTCAGAAACCAGACCAAGGATCGACATGGCGGTTACGGATTTTCCGCAGCCGGACTCGCCGACGATGGCCAGCGTCTCTTTTTCGTACATGCGGAAATGGTTTCCGTCTACCGCTTTAGAGTCGCCTTTTTTTGTGTGGAAATAGACCCGGAGGTTTTCTACATCAAGAATTGTTTCGCGTTTGCTCACTGATTAGCCTCCTGTTCTACTGAATTTCTTTAGGGTCAAACGCATCTCGCAGACCTTCGCCGATCAGGTTGATCGAGACAACGGTCAGCAGACACATGATTCCGGCAGGAACCCACTCCCATGGATAGTTCTGGAATACCTGCGCGTTCCGGCCAAGGTTCATCAGCGATCCCCAGGATGGCTGAGGCGGCTGAATACCCATACCCAGATAAGACAGACCAGCTTCGGTCAGAATTGCACCGGCCATCTGCAGCGTGGCGTTAACGATGACAAGCGAAATAACGTTTGGCATCAGGTGTTTGATGATTTTGGACGAGTCGGAGAAGCCGAGGGCTTCGCAGGCCTGCATGAACTCCTGCTCGCGCAGCGTCAGAATCTGACCGCGGACAAGACGGGCCAGACCAGGCCAGGAAAGAATACCGATCAGCATCGCGACGGTATACATCTTCTGCTGCTGAGGAACCCAGAGCATCGTTGCTGCAACGGCAATGATCATCGGGGTAAAAGGCAGCGAGTAAACGATTTCGGAAAAACGCATCAGCAGGTTGTCAACCCAGCCGCCGTAGTAGCCGGCAACGCCGCCGATCAGGCATCCGAAGATAACAGTAAGAACAGCAGCCAGGACGCCGACCATGATGGAAATGCGTCCGCCATAGAACAGACGGAACATGCAGTCACGGCCCTGCGCATCGGTACCGAGCAGGTGGGCAGCCGATGGAGCCTGGTTCATCTGCGAGATGTCGTACTCATTGATATCGATTCCCATGATGATGGGCACAAAAATAACGGAAAGAATGATCAGAAGGAAGATGATCAGTCCGGCCATGGCAACGCGGTTGGCTTTGAATTTACGCCACGCGATCATCCATGGACCGACAGCATCGATTTTTTCATCTGCTCTTTTTGCTGCGATCGCTTCAGCCTGATACTTGTTCATCGGACGGGAAACTTTTTCATCTGTCATTTTTCGTTTCCTCCTTATCCGTCAACCTTGACACGCGGATCGACAAGCGAGTAGCAGACGTCCGAGAGCAAGTTTCCTAAAATCATCAGCACAGCCGAGAAGACAAGGCATGCTGTGGTCAGCGAAGTGTCGCGCTGGTTGATCGAGTCGATCAGCACCTTGCCGATACCTGGCCATACAAATACGCTTTCCAGAATGGTTGCTCCGGAGAAAAGCGATGGAATATACATGCCCAGCAGTGTAACCAGCGGGATCTGGGCATTTTTGAATGCATGTTTGTAAATAACTGTTTTCTCTTTGAGACCTTTCGCCCTTGCGGTCCGTACGTAGTCCTGGTTGATGACTTCAACCATGGAGTTGCGCACGTAACGCGAGAAGGTCGCAAATTCTGAGAACGTCAGAACGATGACCGGCAGAATCATATGCACGGCAACGTCCCCGATCTCCTGCATGATTCCTCCCGGATAGCCGAATGAGGCCATCATTGAGTCTCGCATGCCTGAAATAGGAATCCAGCTGACGTTCATTCCTACAAAGTAAATCAGCAGCATGCCAAAGAAAAACGTCGGAACAGAGATTCCGAGCAGCGAAAAGACCGTCCAGAAGTTGTCTTCGGCTGATCCCTTTTTGACTGCCTGCCGTATGCCCACCGGTATGGCGAGCGCAAGGCCCAGCAGCATGGCGACTATGTTCAGGAGGAACGAGTTCCAGACGTAAGTCCCGATTACCTCCCCGACCGGTTTCTTCAGTGTGAATGAAGTTCCCAGATCACCGCTCAACAGGCGGCCCATCCAGCGCACATACTGCTCGGGCACCGACTTGTCGAGCCCCAGCTTGGCGCGGGTTTCTTCTTTAATTTCCTGTGTAACTTTCGTTCCTGGTCCGAGATACGCAGTCAGCTCGTCGCCAGGCATTGCTTTTACAACGCCAAAGATGACCATCGTAATAATCAGAAGGACCGGGATCGAAGTCAGCAGACGTTTGACAATGTATTTAAACATCCTATCTCCTCTTTCCCTGCGTCAGCTATTAAACTCCAACATTATAACAAATCATCTTTTCAAGTTACACAGGGCATACGATGCTGTTGATTCATTATCGAAAGCCGTTTCGTATTTATTTCCAATCTTTATAAAGCGATTTATCATCTATTTAAATAGAGTTTTGGATTTCACATATTCCGGCAATTTTACCCGTCTCAAGGGCTGTTTCAGACCGGAATCCGAGGGAAAGAATTCGGTTTTTCTCTTTTATCCATCGCCTTTTTGCTCCCTATCCACCGACTGCAGAACCGTTCTGCCCCCCGAAAAGGGGTCAAAAAGCACATTTTGTGTACTTTCAGGGCGATATTGATCACTTGAATATTCGTTTTCAACCCCATTTTTATAGGTATACATAAAACTGCTGCTTTCATCCTTTTTTCACGATAAAATTCACCTGTTTTTCATTCTGTTTCCCGTTACGAAACAAGAAATCGGTATTTTACATCTGCTTCCACTCCATTTTTCAGGCTTTTCTGTTCAATCTGCCGGCTTTAATTTCTCACCAGGAGCGCGTTTTCTCCTTCTCTTTTCTTCCTGTTCTTCCCTGATTCCTATGTATAAATAGGCAGAACACGTGTATTTGAATTATGAACATTTTCAGACTGATGTACCCCTATTCTCATACAGTCTGATCTGGTCCGATCAGCACTCTCCAGCGATGCCGAAAACAGTGCCAGACACTCATTCAGTGCCCATCCGCCCCCTGCATTCCCTTAACTCACCCGCTGCCAGAAGGCAGAATCCGGAAAAAATAGAAACGCGGCAGAAGCCGCGCATCGAAATTCGATGCCGCTTCTGCCGCGAAAATTCTCAGTGATGAGAGTTGAAAGATTGCGTGTTTATTCAGCTTCGCCAAGGTAAGCGCCAGCAAGAGCTTTGGACCAGCCGCAGACTGGACCCATGTTCAGGTTCTGAACGCGTTTGTTCATAAGGTTGAACAGGTTGTTGCCGTAGATTGGCAGGTAGCCGCACAGTTCAGAAGAACGAACCATCGCTTTGGAGTAGTTCTCTACCGATACTGCATCATCAGCTGTCTGTTTACCAGCATTAAGCAGGTTGTTGAGTTCTTCATCAAACAGTCCGCCGTAGTTGCTTCCGCCGGCAACCGGTTTGTCGATCGTTCCGGTGAAGCCTTCTACCTGGTTCATCGTTGTACTGGACAGACCAGTGTAGGTAATGACCATGAAGAATGCGTTCCATTCGTTGCGTGTTTCTTCATTTGTCGGATCAACTGTTGTAAGCAGCGTATTGAAGTCAACTGTGTTGGTTACAAGGTTAACGCCAAGTTCGGTCCAGGATTTTGTGATGATCGGAATGAGCATCTCAAGAACGGAGTTGCCTTCGGAAACAAGGAACTTGATCTCCAGTTTCTTGCCGTCTTTTTCACGGATTCCGTCAGCGCCTGGTTTCCATCCGGCATCATCAAGAATCTGTTTTGCTTTTTCAAGATCGTAATCGTAAGTTACGAGGCCTTCGACTTCCATTTCACCAGTGGTAACTGCGCCAAGGGTTTCTGCTACAGGAGACCAGAATACTTTTGGTACATAGCCGACAGATACGTCTTTGATATCCTCAGCAGCTTTGCCATCCGGCCACTGGAAGTAAGCTTCCGCGAACTCTTCACGGTTGGTGGCGTAAGCAAGAGCCTGACGGACTGCAACGTCATCCGTTGGTCCGGTCTGGCAGTTGAAGCCTACATAGCCTTCTGCCGGACGGAAGTAATAGGAGGTTTTTACATTTTCCAGAAGCGAAGCCGGACCGATAATACCGTTGTCGATTTCTTCTGGGAGCAGGTCGATCTCGCCGCTTTCGAGAGAAGCAACTTCTGTTCCTTCTGCGATGGTTTTGACGATGATCTGTTTGATTTTGTAGTCGCCGTCTCCGGTGTAATTCTCATTAAGAACAACGGAAGCACCGGAAGCTTTGTCGTAATGATTGATTTTGTAAGCACCAGAACCTACAACATTCATCGGATCGAGGTTCTTATAGTCATCAAGGTTGCCCTTTGTGTACTCGAACTGCTCATCAGACATCAGGTAAACCTGTGCAATCGTTGCAAGCGCGTCAATATCCGGAGTAGCGAGTTTGAATGTAACGTCCATTTTGTCATCCGATACGGTGATACCGGAAACTTCTTCAGCATCGCCGAACATGTAGTCATCAAAGCCCTCAATGAAGTTGAAGCTGCCGTCCTGGTAGCCGCCTACATATTCCGGATCTGCATACAGAGTGAATGTGTACTTGACATCGTCGCCGTCAAGAGTTGTTCCGTCAGAGAACTTCTGTCCCTCTTTCATGTGGAAGGTCAGTTCTGTTCCATCTTCAGAGATTTCGTATCCAGCTGCAGCATTTGGATAGAGTTCATCGTCTGCGTTGAACTCGAGCATGTTCTGGTAAACCATGTTGACGATCCACTGGTCATATGCAGAAGACGAATACATCGGGTTAAAGATACCCGAGAGCTCCTGTGTGGTACCGACTTTGAACGTTTCGTCAGCCGATGCAGTGCCGCCTGTCGAACCGCCGGTGCTGCTGCCGGATCCGCCGCAGCCGAACAGACTGAGACTCATTGCGGAAGCTGACAGCAGAGCTAAAAGCTTGCGTGATTTCATTTTCTTTCCTCCTCTAAAAAAGAAATACATCTTATTCGGTATTTTAGCAGAGGGTGAAAATTTTCAAACTGGAACTCAGACAATTGTCGAAGAGTAACGGCAGAAAATGGGAAATATCATCGAAAAGTTTTCTTATATATGGATTTTTCACTTGAAAAAGCGTATTGCGGCCGCCTCCTGTAAATGTAAGCGCATTCTTTCGCCGCAAATCGCCATCCGTTCATTTTGCGCTCTTATCCGATTGAGGAAAGTTATTTACAGAAATGGAATACAGATCTTGTATCTTCCGTATTTTTATTTTTTTACTCTGTTATTCAGAGAGCGGGAGTTTCTTCCTTTTTTCAGACAGACGGCTGCTGCCTGCTCTTCTCTTTTTCTCTTTCCAGCCGCACGGATCCGCCAGGCACTGGCGCTTCTGCAGAAATCGCCTTTTTCCAGTCCCGTATTTCACCAGTCATCTGCACTTTTTTTAAGATCTGACCTCTGATCCGGGTCATCTTTTTGTTTTCAGCAAATTTTCATTCCTCCGTTGAATTTACATCTGTTTACATTCTGTAACCGTTTGCCAGACAGTTCAAGAACCATGAACACAAAATCCAGGCTGCTTCCATTAAAAATCGGGCGTTTTTTCTGGCAAAAGCGGCGGGAAGACGCGTTTTCTTTCATGGACGCCGCAATTTTCATCCAACTTTTTCAGGTTTATTTTCAGGCAAATTCATCCCCTTTCCAGGGCTTTTCTGCTGGCCAAAAAAGTGTATGTTTTTAGCCGAAATGAAAGAATCTGACTTTAATTGTAAAAACTCGCTCCTGTTGTTATCATTCTATATGTTTTATATACTGTCAGTGAAGTCAGGGGATAACCCTTATTGGAGGTTGAAATTATGTTCAGAAAACTTTTCACAATTTTTGCTCATTTCAGCGCCAGTGAATGGCTTGACGAGTCGATCGCCACTGCGCAGCTGACCAAACAGATGCACTAGCCGCTCCCTTGCTCTTCGCATCGAAGACAGAATCAAGGCGGATGTTTCCGTTGGAACATCCGCCTTTCCTTTTGCTCTGACCTGCAGGAGAAGGCCATAAATGTTCATGAATCGCGAACACGCTGTTTGCACATCCGATGATCTTTTTCATGTACAATGCCTGTAGAATCAGGCAGGCTCCCCCGCCGGCAGATGCTGGCTTTTTTTTGTCTGTGCCTGCCTTCTATTCATTCTGAAAACAGGAGGACTTATGGAAAAACAGAACCATTCAGAAACTGAACTTCACTTTGCTCCGTTTTATCAGCAGCTGCTCGACACCCTTGCCGCATACAGCCTTGCACTCAATACCATGTATGTTGACCAGTACACGATCGCCCCGAAAAAAGGAGCAAACCGTGCCAACGATGCCACCGCAATTCTGAGCACTGCTGCTTTTGATCTGGAAAACGATCCGCAGACCGTACAGAAAATCGAAGAATATGCAAAGACGCTTCCTGAAGGCTGTCTGGAGAAAAAGGAAGTCGAACTCCGTCTCGATCAGCTGACCGACACAAAGAACGTACCTTCCGATCTGTATAAAAAGTATTCCCGCGTCCGCGCACAGGGACAGACAGACTGGCATGAAGCCAAAGAGAAATCGGATTACTCTCTCTTCCGCCCAATTCTCGAAGATATCGTCCGCACAACGCTTGAAGTCAGCGCCTGCTCTCCCCGTTTTAATCCGGAAAAGCCGTATGACTATCTGCTCGACAAGTTTGAAAAAGGCATGAACCAGGAAGAATACGACCGCTTCTTCAACATCCTGAAAGAAGACCTTTCTGATCTGGTCAAAAAAGTCGCTTCCAGCAAGCAGCCTGATGAGACGCTGATGAATACGTCGATCCCAGTTGCTGAGCAGGATGAATTCTCCAATGTTCTGCTCGATCTGCTCAAAGCTGACCGTGACCGTGTCTATCTGTCGACAACCGAACACCCGTTTACAGACTTCCTCAGCCATGACGATGTCCGCATCACAACCCACTATTATCCGGATATGTTCCTTTCTGCGATTCTGTCGACTGTTCATGAATACGGACATGCACTGTTCCACCTGCAGACAGATCCGGCATTTGATAAAACCATGTTTATTGATGCAGTCGGCTGTGCCGCGCACGAATCGCAGTCCCGTCTGCTTGAAAACCACATTGGCCGTACGAAAGCCTTCTGGCAGACACTCCTTCCTGAACTGCAGAAACGTTTCCCGGCATTCCATGATATCGATGCAGATACCCTTTATCATCTGGTCAACATCTCAAGACCTTCGCTGATCCGTACCGAAGCAGATGAGCTGACTTATCCGTTCCATGTTATGATCCGCTATGAAATCGAAAAGAAAATGATCAATGGCGAAGCAGACTTCGACACTCTTCCGCAGGTGTGGAACGATCTGTATGAAGAGTATCTCGGCGTTCGTCCTTCAAATGATAAAGAAGGTATTCTCCAGGATATGCACTGGTCGGATGGCAGCATCGGCTACTTCCCGTCCTATGCATTAGGTTCTGCCTATGCAGCTCAGCTGTATGAAGCAATGGAACGCGATATCGATCCGCAGGCTCTGCTTTCTAAAGGACGCTTCGACGTGATTGCCAAATGGCTTGAAGACAACGTTCATCACTATGGCGGATCCAAAACCATGCGTGAAATTGTCGAAGAAGTCAGTGGCAAACCATTTGATCCGCATATCTACACCAAGTACCTCAAAGACAAATACACCGAACTCTACAACCTGGACGACTGATCGCTCTGAACAGTCCGCAGATCGTTCAGACAGTTCATCCAGAAAGATGCGTAAGGCGCTGTAAAAAGACATAAAGAATATATAAAGAAAGAAGCCGCAGCTGGATCCGGTATGCCGGAACTGGCCGCGGCTTTTTTCTGCGCTTTAAAGAGGCATTTGCAAGCTGAATGCCCGTAAAAATCATCTTTTCTATTCGATTTTTATCTGAGTCTGTCGAACATCAGTGTCCGAAAATGTTGGTAATATGAGACCGTGAAGATGTTAGGAAAGTGTAAAAAGAATGGGAAAGAAAGGGGTATATATGTCTAATTCTGCAGCTCCGCAAAGTGCACCAGTAAAAGTGAATCAGACCATGGCTTTTACCGGCTGTCTGCTTCTTGCGGTTGCCATAGCCGCCTTTGGACTGTCTCTGGCTAACATTCAGGGACCGGTTCTTGAGAGTATCGGCGGCATGGATTCATTCTCTCTTGTTACGTCTCTGACCTCAGCGGCCCTGTGTCTGATGACACCAATCGGCGGTTCGCTGATGGATATCATGGGAACGAAAAAACTGGTCCTCTGGTTTGGTCTGATCAACTGCCTGTGCGGTATTCTTCTGGCCTTCCCGCTGAACCTGTCGATGTACCTTCTGGTCCGTTCGATTCTGTCGGCCTGCCAGGGTGCCTTCGCTTCAGTGCCGTTCATCGCCGTCCATGAGATCTACGATGCAAAACAGCTTCCAAAATATGTCGGTTATCTGTCCGCCGCTCTGGCAATCGGAAGCTTCGTCGGTTCCTGGGGAGCAGGATGGCTGCTTGACCACGGCATGATGTCTCTGGCCAGCGCCTTCCCGGTTGTCTTCCTGGCTCCTGGTATCTGGTTCATCTGGAAATATCTGCCGGATGCTGAACTTCATCCTGGCAATAAAATGGACTGGATCGGCATCATTCTTCTGGGAATCTGCCTGTTTGCTCTGGTCTTCTGGCTCAACTACGGACCAGTTCTTGGCTGGGGTTCCTGGTTTGAACTGCTCTGCATGGCAGCAACTTTCATTTCTCTGATCGCTCTGATTTATGCAGAGAAAAAAGCAGCTTCTCCTCTGATCCCGCTTCAGCTGTTCCGCAACAAAGCGTATGTTGTTGTTCTGCTCATCTGCGGTCTGAGTGCCGTTTATCTGACTGCGATTAATGCCTACGTTCCGCAGGCTATTCAGCAGCTGATGCACCAGCCGGCTTCCATCAGCGGTACGGTTACTCTTCCGCGTGTCATCATCTCTGTTGTTACTCCTGGCTTCTGTGGTGCCTGGGTTGCAAAGAAACTGTCCAACTACTGGAAATCTTTTGCGATCGCGACAACTCTGATTGCCGTTTCGACATTCTGCCTGATCTTTATCGGTGAACATATGCCTGTCTGGTTTGTCTTCCTGATTCTGGCATTCACCGGTCTTGCAGATTCCTTCCGTACTGTATCGGCAACTCCTGCAGCACAGATGCTTCTTAAACCAAAAGACATGGGTATCGGTACATCTCTTGTCGGATTCATTATTTCTCTGTCCGGCGTTCTGGCTTCCTCGATCTTCTCGATCGCTTACAACAGCCTCGTTACCGCTAATCCTGGAGCGGCTGGCATGACTCAGGGCATTGATACAACGCTTCTGATCTCCTGCGCTGCAGCTCTGATCGCTCTGCTTCTGTCCGTCTTCGTCTTCCGTCCGATTTTCCCGAAAGCCGTTGAAGCGACGAAGAAAAATGACTGATCGAAAATGATATACATCTTCGGATCTTCGATCCGGTTCCTCTTCTGAAACAAGAACCCTGGCTCAGTGTTTGATGAGCCAGGGTTCTTGTTTTTTAGTTGTTTCGGTTATTTCAGTTATTGCGTCCTTAGACTTTCGTTTCAGGTTTTTGGACTTAGTCTTCGCCGGTATGACGTACGCCCGGACCAAGTGCTCTTGCGGCATCAACAATCAGTTTGGCACAGGCTTCAAGAGGCAGGCGGCCGGTATCAAGGCACAGATCATAGAAGAACGATCTGCCCCATTTGCGTCCGGTGAAGTACTGGTAATGTGCTTTACGGCGGCGGTCCTTGTCGCGAAGACGCTTGTCAATGCTGACAGACGTCTGTCCGTACTCTTCAAGAATTCTCTTTTTGCGGCTTTCCTCATCCGCAAAGATAAAGCAGGACAGGACATTGGGTTCATTGCGCAGCAGGAAATCTGCACAGCGTCCAACGATTACGCAGTTTCCTTTGGCTGCCAGATCCAGAATGACACGGGTCTGTGCTTCGAACAGCTGTTCGTTGAGGTTGAAACTGTAGGACGAGCTGGCCAGCATCGACATGAAGCGATCCTGTTCCTCTCCGTTGGCTTCAATAAAATCCGGAGCAAATCCGCTCTGTGCGGCAATTTTCTCCACCAGGTTCCAGTCATAGAACTCATAGCCCAGCTCCGCTGCGACCAGACGGCCGATTGTGCGTCCGCCAGAACCGAATTCACGGGAAATGGTAATAACTCTAGCGCTCATACTTCCCTCCCGCATCCAGCATCTGCTCATTATGATCTGCCGCTTATTACTGGCAGAGTGTGAATTGGGTACGTTGAATTCTTCATGCAGGCTGGATGCCGATGTTCTTTCCTTCATTATATCGGTAATCCGCTCCGGTTCAGCGCAAATCTGGCCATAGTTTTCTGTACATGAATATCGTCTGATCAAGATATGAAAAAAGCCTGCTCTTCTAATCGAAAAACAGGCTTTATGTTCATTACTCCTTGCCTCTGTGCTATTCCTTCTGCACTCCTGCGATACAGATCTTTAGCGAAGAGGATTGTTGATTGCGCCGTACTGACGGTAGTAAGCACGAATCTGCTCGATCATTTCCGGGCTGAGACGGCCTTCTTTGCTCAGATATTCGACGACTTCAGGCATGGAAACGATTGCTCCTGTCGGGAATCCGTAAGTCTGGGCCACTTCTTCAAGAGCGGAATTTTCGCCTTTGCCTTTTTCTGCACGGTCGAGGGAAACCATCAGTCCGACGATTTCTACATCTGCCGCATTGCGGACTTTTGGAACGGTCTCTTCCATGGATTTACCAGAAGTTGTGACATCTTCGATCATGATGACACGGTCGCCGTCTTTCAGCTTCGTTCCCAGGAAGCTTCCTTTATCGGCTCCATGGTCTTTTTCTTCCTTACGGTCGCTGCAGTAGCGGACTTCTTTGCCATACAGGTCATAGAACGCTTCAGCGGTAACTACCGCAAGAGGGATTCCTTTGTACGCCGGTCCAAACAGTACGTCGAAATCATCTCCGTAGCGGTCATGAATGGCTTTTGCATAGAATTCGCCGAGTCTGCGCAGCTGACGGCCGTTATCATAGCCGCCTGCGTTCATGAAAAACGGCGAGATGCGTCCGGACTTCAGGGTAAACGTTCCAAATTTGAGAACCCCGCAGTCCGCCATAAAATCAATAAACTCCTTTTTATAGCTTTCCATACTGATTTCTTCTGATCCCTTTCCGGATGATTCTTCATCCTTTCAAATGATTCTCTTATTCCCGTTCATGATAGCAGATCTGCACATGGAGCAGGCAATCAAAAAGCGGAAGAAGAGGTTTCTCTTCTTCCGCAGATCTGGCAAAAGCCAGAATTGGTTTTATTTCAGGTTGTCGAGCGCTTCTTTGGAAGGATTCAGACGAAGTTTCAGCAGTTCCTGGTTCAGGGCAATTGCTGCATCATCAAGAGCTTCCTGCGTAACAGCCGTATTGCGAATTGAATCTGCACTGTTCCATGCTTTTGTATAATCCGCAGTCGACTTGAAGTTGCCAGCTACGACATCGTCCTTCGTTTCGAGTACCTGATCAATCAGAGTGTAATCGAGTTCTTCGCCATCAGAAATGGAACCGGTCAGACGAAGTTCTGCGGCACTTGCGTGACGTCCTGCATTATCTTCATGAGAATCAACCGCAAACAGACGGATTGCAGTGGTCTTCACCGGGTTAAACTGAACGCGTTTCCAGGTCGAATTATCCCGCTCAAAGTCGCCTTCGGCTACTGTTGTCCATTCACCGTCAGCACCAAGTGCTTCGATGCGATAGGTGTAAATCAGACCGTTGATCATCTCCGTACGTGGCAGATAGCGCAGACCGTCAACAGTCATTTCTTCACCGTTGGACGATTTCAGTACAATCCAGAGCTCATCATTATCTGCTTTTGGATCCCAGGCTGTATGCCAGTGTGTTCCTGTATTGTTATCCAGAACGCAGGAAGCAGCATTGCCAGGTTCCTGCGCCGAACCAGCTTCAGCTGTCAGACGGGTCCGGTCAATGTCGCGGTAGTCGTCAGACGGGTCAGCAGTGTTGTACTGAATGGTGTATTTCGTAATATCAGAAGCGTCTTCTGCTTCAACAAGCAGTACCTGGGTGTCGTTGATGACAGGAAGAACGGTAACAGCACCATTGTTCTTCGAAGTGAATTCCAGAGTTCCAGGTGCCTGTTTGGTGGTGACAGTCTTTGTTGCAAGCATTGCTCCATCAACTGCTTCGCCGCCAAGAGTCAGGCTTTCAAGCTCTGCATCGCCATAGGTGACGATCGAGCTGACAGCTTTGAACTGTTCAACTTCTGTTACCGCAAGGCACTTGTTATTGTTGTTTCCTGGTTTTTTGCCATCAGGGTTCGTGAAGTTAACGCGCAGGAAGGTATAGCTAACCGGGGCAAAATTATAGGTGTAGCATGTCTGATTTCCGGTAGCTTCACCGATAGTTTCTGTTGCCTGAAGTTCTTTCCAGTTGGTTCCGTCCTCACTGATCTCAAATTTTGTCGTATTTGCATCAGGGTAAGAAGCGGACCATCCATCAGAAGCAAAATGAATCTTGATCTGTCCGACCGTCTGCTGCGTGTCATATTCAAAGTCAACGTAGCAGGTCTTGTTTTCCGGCGTATTGAAGCAGTAGTCATAGTTGGACCAGACAGAAGTGTTCGGACCGCTTTGTACTGTCTTATATTCTGTATCGCCGTCTTTGATCGCCTCAAGACTGTCGCTCTGCAATTCTGCAGGAATGCTCTGCGAGACTTTAGCTGCCGGCGTTACGCTTTCTGCAAGAGTGACCTCTGCATCAGCTACGCGAACGTATGCTTTTACTGGAACAGTCTGACCAAATACAGTTGCTGTACCAGGAATTTCTACTGTTCCGGCTTCCGCAAACGCGGAAGCTTCTGGCATCTGCCAGTCAACTTCAAAGCTGGCATCGAGGATTTCACCGTCATCAAGAACAGCACGGCGGGTTTCCGGCAGTGTCGGTACGACGCCCTTGGCAACGACCTGAGATACATTGAGCAGACTCGATACTGCATCAATGACATAGACCGTCACGCTGACTGTCTGACCATCGCAGGTTCCGCGAACAGAGAATGTACCCGATTCTGCAACCTGTGCATCATCGATATCTTCCCAGACTACAGCTTTCGAGTCGGAAGTGCCGTCATTGTAATGAGCTGTGATTGTTGATGGGAGCGAAGGTTTCGTTCCGGTTTTTACATAATAAATACGCGAATATTCAAAGCTTGTCAGAGAGTCGCCTGTCTCTCCTGCAACTTCATTTGCTTTGATGATAAGCGGTTCGGATTCAACGCCGTCTGCCGAAGCTTTGACAGTGATATCGCCTGCTTTGCCATTGGAGCGAATGATTGCTACAAGCTGACCAGCCTGTGCTTTGCGGTTGTTGTCGCGGTAGCTCTGATGATCCGGCTGTACGCCGTTATCCAGACCAGCCAGTTCTCCGGCACCTTCAACAGTAACCTTCACGTTGTTTTTTGCCGTTGGAACAATCGTTCCATCACTGTCGGTCAGCGAAATGGTGACGTAGGAAAGATCGGTACCGTCGCCGTCAATTACAGGACGATCTGCTTCCAGCTCAATATTCGAGAACGCATCCGCTGTTTCTACAAAGCTGCGGCCTTCTGTATCTGTGATCTGATTGCCATCCTTATCGTAAGCAACAGCTTCAATCTTGCCGTCCTGGTACTCAACATCCCAGGTCAGATACAGGTTACGATGCTCCGCGTTCTGTTTGCCTGCGCCTTCATAAAGCTGATAAGTGTAGCCGGCATCTGTCGTCTTCTCAGTAAATGTCTTTTTGCCAAGCGATGTACGCTCGGTCGAGCCTTTTGGCGTAAAGAACAGTTCGACACTTGGAGCATCGGAATAGACGACAACAGGAACTTTTCCGTTTCCGTTCGTGGTCACTGCATCGCGGTTCCATGCCGGGAGAACATGAAGCGTATTGACATCTTCGTTCCATAAGCTCTGGTACAGGTAATAGTTGTCTTTAGGC
>Jenna_p2__coassemble_1454_pt1 | contig 20383 bp, 19 predicted proteins | sample Jenna_p2__metabat2_high_PE_029 | metagenome-assembled genome bin Jenna_p2
TGACCCTCTGCTTGTAAGGCAGACGCTCTCCCAACTGAGCTAAGCCTCCATTGCTGAATGCCTGAACATAATAATTCAGCATTCTGAAGAATGCAAGAAAAACGATTCAGGAACTTTTACAAATTTTAAAAAACAGGAGGCGGGCCTGTATGAAACGAAAACAAGTTCATTTGAAATGAATCGATGCATTGCTTTAAGGACTCTTTCAGAGTTACAGATACAATAAGACATAAGGAGTAACGAAATGAAAATCTTAATTGTGGAAGACGAAGTTCGCCTGGCAGAAGCCACTGCGGCGATGCTTCGACAGAATGCGTATACAGTCGATCTCGCATTTGACGGCGAGACTGGCAGCGAAAAAGCGGCCAGCGGAATTTATGATCTGGTCATCCTGGATGTCATGCTGCCGAAAAAAGACGGATTTGAAATTCTTGAAGACGTACGGGCGCTTGCACCGGAAACACGCGTCATCATGCTTACCGCACGCGGCGAGCTTTCCGATAAGCTGGCCGGTCTGAAAAACGGAGCCGATGACTACATGACCAAGCCGTTCCATATGGAAGAGCTGCTGGCCCGCGTTGATATTCAGCTCAAGAAAAGCAGCGCTGTGCAGAGCAACAAGCTCGAGTACGGCGACATTTACCTGGATCTGAAGTCCGGCATGCTTGTCGGCAAGGAAAGCGGAGAAAACATCCCGATTGCCGGTAAGGAATATGCCCTGCTTGAGTACTTTCTCTCTCATCCCGGCCAGATTCTGACCAGGGATCAGCTCTATTCCAAGGTCTGGGGCTGGGACAATACGATTGAGTCCAACAACCTGGAAGCCTATCTTTCCTTTCTGCGAAAGAAACTGCGTCTGCTCGGATCGAAAGTGGAGATCCGTTCGGTGCGCGGCCTTGGCTATCGCATTGGTGTAAAGGATGCGTGAGCTGCGGCGGAAAATGATGCTTATGCTGTTCGGTCTGCTGTCCGTCATGGTCTGGCTGGTCGTCGGCGTATTTGATTTTCAGACATACATGTCTGCGCAGAGTTCACTTTCGGAATCCATGACGGAAATCTTTGAGATGACCCGTGAAGTCTGGAGCCCGGGCATGTTTGGTCCGTATAAAGAAGATGAAGCAGGCAAAGAAAACGGCGCAGATTCCAAGAAGATCGATCTGATGTATGAAAATCCCTGCTATCTGGTTCTGCTCAGTGATGACGGCATGCCGCTTCAGGTGTATTCATCCGGTTTTCAGCAGGGCAACGTCAGCGACGCCGTCGATGAAGCGACAAAGGTTGCCCAGACGGAAGCGCCAGGAACGCTGTGCGTCGGCAATCTGTATGCAGACAGTTACAGCTACTACTATCCGACAAGGCGGATCATTCTTGTTGTTGAAACCAGGCAGATCCGCAAGGAGATTCTGTCTGCGCTGATCGTCTCGCTGCTGATCGGTTTTGCGTTTGAGTTCCTGCTCTATATCGCCTGCCGCAAGGCAGCCGACTGGATGATCAGTCCGATCGAGAAAACCTTTGAAAAGCAGAAACAGTTCATCGCAGATGCATCCCATGAACTCAAGACGCCGGTAGCGGTTATTCTGGCCAACGCGGAAGCCATGGAAAAGGATCCGGATCCCAAATGGCTGTCCAACATTGAAGAAGAAGCCGGCCGGATGAACGGCTTGATCGCTGATCTGCTCGATCTGACACGCAGCGAGCAGAAAGAAGTGACCATGGTTCCTGTCGATCTGTCCCGTCTGGTTGAAAAGCAGTGCCTGATTCAGGAAGCGGTCATGTTTGAAAAGAACATTGAACTTGAAGAACACATCGAACCGGATCTGAAGGTCATGGGCGCAGCTGGCATGCTCGAACAGCTCATTGCGATCCTGCTCGACAATGCGTGTGCACACTCATCCGGAAAAATCATCGTTTCTCTGGTCCGCCGGGGAAAAGATGTCATTCTGGGCGTAGCCAATACCGGCGCTCCGATTCCGCCGGAAGCACGCGAGCGGATTTTCGAACGGTTCTACCGGGCAGATGAGTCCCGCAACCGGAGCAGCGGCCGCTACGGCCTTGGTCTGGCGATCGCAAAAAGCATCGTAGAAAGACATAAGGGAAAAATTGAAGCTCTGTGCAAAGATGGTCTGACGACTTTCCAGGTCACTTTCCGTCAGGCAGCATAAGAATTGATTTTTCTTTCATTGAACAATACAGAAAAGCAGCCGTTACGATTGACGGCTGTTTTTCTGTATGAATCAGTTTGTGAGGGACAGAAGGTATTCGTGCTTTCGCTGAGCTGAAGGAAAACTTTGCATACCCTCGATTGCGGTTTGTACAGAATAAGGTCAATATTGCTTTATGCGCCTGAAGATGGGAGGCAGTACATGCAGATAACTGAAATAGCAGAAGATCTGCTTTCAAAAACAAGTCTTTCGACAAGGATGACTCTCTCTGATCTGCTCAAAGTGGATGAAGCACAGGCACAGATCAGCGTCCAGTCCTATGGCTATACGATGAAACCCGAAGCGCAGATCCGGATGGATCAGAAGCTGAAGGAAGCCCGCCAGAATATCCGGGAATGCCGGGGATCGAACAATCTGACGGAAGCACAGGCAGCGGAAATTTATGAGCTGATTGATGAAGCGCTCAGCTATATCACACCAATCTGTCCGTACACTCCAGGCGTCATTCTGATCAGCTATAACAGCCGGCTGCGCAGTACAATGGGCCGCCTGATGCAGAGCCAGATGACCAGCTATCGGAAAGCCAAAAAGAAAATTGACAGTCTGTATTACATTCTTGAAGTTTCTCCGCAGTTCATGCAGCTGGGAAGCCGGCAGGCAAAACGGGATGTGATTGCGCATGAAATCATTCATACAGTCACGGGCTGCTTCAATCACTCGCCTCTGTTCAAAGTCATTGCAGCGCAGCTCAACGGTATGCGCCTCGGGTACTATATTCAGACAAAATTCAGCTACTCCAATTACGACAATCTCGAGCGGCCTGAAAGAAAGCTGGCTAAATATGCCGTGGTCTGCCAGATCTGCGGCAAACAGATTACCCGCATGAAAAAAAGCCGCGTAATCACGCATCCGGAGAAATATCGCTGCCCGTATTGCGGCGGAAAACTGAAAGCCTATGAGCTCAGGTATTCAAACACCGAGGGCTGAGGAAGAAATTCTCAAAAAGCGTGTAACGGATTCAAAAATACGGGAAAATAGAAAAGAAACCCGGATCTGCACATGCAGAGCCGGAAAGGGAAGAAAATCAATTACAGGAAAGTAAATGGAAAGGAAATCTGTATGAAACTGTTTTTAGCCAGAACCTGGCTGGTCTGCGGGATTCTGAGCGTTCTGTTCATGGGACTCTGTCCGTATGTGAGCTGGTATGCGCTGAGCAATCTTGCGGTCTTTGGCTGTGCAGCTTATCTGGTCTATCTTGCGACGAAGCGTCGCAAACGCATGATGCAGATCAAAGAAGTCTTTAAAAAGATGACGCGCAAAGAGAAGAAAGCACTCGAAGAAGCTGACCATAAAGAGGTCTCCAGCATTGCTTCGCTCTCGAAAATGATGCCGTATCTATGCTTTGGATGCCTGCTGCTCAATGCTTATACCTATTATTACAATCTCGAACAGGGCACTGCTTTTGGCCTGATTCCGGGCATGAATGAAACCGCCAGCCTGATCCTGATGGCAGCCGGTCTTCTGTTCGGTGTTCTGTTCTACTTTGGCTTCTGCTTTAAGATGAACCAGCTGATGGACCTCTCCTGAGAGGTCTTTTTCTTTTCCGGAATACAGACAGTACCGAACAGAGCAGAGATCGGGAAACGAAAAAGCACGCCGGTTTAAACCGGCGTGCGGATGATTCAAGGTGGCTGGGGTAACTGGGTTCGAACCAGTGAATGCAGGAGTCAAAGTCCTGTGCCTTACCGCTTGGCTATACCCCAAAATCAGTGCAGACTGTATCGATCTGCCATTTGCGTGGAAACAGTGTTAAAAAAGCGAATGCATCATATCAGTCACTCAGGGTTCTGTCAACGAAGTCCGGAATGCGGCTTTTCAGCCATTCAGTCTGTATGCTGAGCGCTTTATCGATAAGCTTTGTCAGCGATGCTTCGCTGATCCGTCGGCTTTCAAAACAGAGTCCGTTTTCGTCATAGAGCATCAGGGAGCAGAACGTACATTCCGCTTTTCTTTCAAAGACAGGACGCTCGACCAGAACTCCCTCCATGCGTGCAATTTCGAAATCCGGATCGAAAGAAATTGACATTGGTGAAGAAAACCAGGAGCTCAGCACTCTGAATTTCTCATCATAGGCTCTTCCGCAAAGCAGAATTTCCAGACGGAAATTAAGAGCTGAAAACCAGCGGGACCACTGTGAAAGGATCGCAAGTTTCTTCATCAGATTTTCTTGGGAACGTCCGGCAATCAGAATCCGCAGATGCAGAGGATGTTCTTTAATCAGCTCTGTCATATGAAACCCGTGAGTAGTATGGCATACGTTATAATGGTAACAAAACAGAGGGGGAATCTCTAATGGTAAAAGCGGGTATCGATCTTGGTGCTCATTCAGTCCGTCTTGTAATTGCAGATGAAGGCCTGGTCTACAATGAACCGACAGTCGCCGCTTTCAACGAAAAGGGAGATGTCCTGGCCATCGGCAATCAGGCGCTTGAACTGGAATCCTGTGCGGATCCTAAAGTCCGCGTGGTACGTCCGATCCGGGAAAACAGCGTGGATATTGAAGCTCTTGAAGCCATGCTCAATGACCTCTGTTATGAATTCCGTCTTTTCCGCATGTTTCAGAAAACCGCTCTGGTCGTATGTTATCCGTCTCATCTTGAAGCGAATGTCATCGAACGGATCCGGGATACGCTCAATGAACTGGGAGCCAACAGACTGTACTTTGATCAGGAAATCTGGCTGGCAGCCATCGGTTCGGGTGTTGATCTGTTTCTGCCTGTAGCAAGCTGTATTCTCAGTCTTGGACATTCAAACTGTGACCTGGCGCTGTTCCGTAACGGGCGCCTGGTTGAACAGGCTTCAAGCGAAGCGTTCTCCGGACAGGGTGCCGCTTTTATGATCCGCAAATGGATCGAGAAAAAGTTTCGCGCATCGATCGATGAAGGACAGCTGCAGAATCTGATTCTGACTATCGGCGGCGTCCGTCTGAAACAGAACGACCGGACCGTGAAGCTTTCTGTCGCGGATCTGGAAACAGGAGAAGAGCGGGATATTCTGGTCAGCGAGAACGAAATCGTCTCCGTTCTCTCACCGTTTGCCCGTTCAGCAGGACTCTGGGTCTCCCGGTTTCTTGAAGGCCTTTCCTTTGAAGATAAAGCCGATATCCGGGAAAGAGGCATCATTGCCTGCGGGGGCGGAATGCAGCTGACCGGTCTGGCCTCACAGATTTCCGTACTGGCAGACTGCCCGGTATATGTTACCGACGATCCGGAGAATACAGTCGCCAAAGGACTGGAGATTCTGCTCGACTCTCTAGACGAGAACTGAGTGCCAGAAGGTGTCCGTTTTTTTAAAATGATTTGCGGCTCATTTGAGCATCGAATTCATACGAATTGCCAAAAAACTGGAAAGACGATATATTGATAAATGGCTATTTCTACTTTATTTAAGAAAAATAACGAAATCACCAATAGAAATTCACATTTATTGCCCAAAGAACGAGGAGGAATTTGAGAGTACATGGCTAAACAGGACATGATCGAACTCGATGGCTTGGTTGTAGATACGCTTCCCAATGCCGCATTTAAAGTAAAACTTGAAAACGGACATGAGATTCTTGCTCATGTTTCCGGAAAAATCCGGATGCACCATATTCGCATCCTGCCCGGAGACAGAGTCAGAGTGGACATTTCCCCCTATGATCTGACTCGTGGACGGATCACCTTCCGTTATAAATAAACCTTACGAAACAATTCAGAAATCACATAAATCCAGTCAGATTCTGTCTGGATAAGGAGGTTACATATGGAAGTTTTTACCCGGGCTGCGTTCAATCAGCTTCCTGACGGCACTGATACTCGTGCCTCTTTTACATTCGAACCGCTTGCACGCGGATTTGGAACAACTATTGGCAACGCGATCTGCCGAACGCTGATCTCGGATCTGCCAGGAACCGCTGTCGTTGGTCTGACGATTGACGGCGTTGGTCCTGAAGATCATGTCATTGAAAAACTTGAAGAAGATGTCGTCCGTCTTCGCCTGAATGCAAAGGCGATCCGTCTGAACGGCGATGAAGACGGTCTGATGGAACTGACCGTTTCCGCACAGGGACCTGCAGAAATTACTGCCGGCGATCTCAATGTGCCGGAATCCGTAACAATCATGGATCCGGATCATGTGATCTGCCACCTCAAAGACGGAGAACATCTGGAGATGACGCTCTTTGCAGCAAACGGTACCGGCTACCATCCAGCTGCTGACATTGCTTCAGAATATCCTCTGCCAGAAGGCACGATCAGCCTGGATACCACATTCACGCCGATCCGTTCTGCAGAATATCTGTCTGAGCCGACTCTGCTCGGTCATGAGACCAAGTACGACAAGGTTACCTTCGATATTCATACAAACGGAAGCATTACCCCGATGGCTGCAATCACTGAAGCTGCACGCATCGTGATTGAATACCTCGACGTCATTGTTCCGTTTGCGGATATGCATCTTGAAGAAAGCTTCATGGTGCAGCAGCCGGTTGCAGAAGAGAACGTCAAATCTTCGACAATGATGATCGAAGATCTCGAACTGTCTGTCCGTTCTTACAACTGTCTCAAACGTGCAGGCATCCAGACTGTGGAAGAACTGACACAGAAGACCGAAGACGAAATGATGCATGTCAAAAACCTTGGCAAGAAATCCCTTCAGGAAGTCAAGGAACGTCTCGAGTCCATGGGACTTGGTTTCCGTCAGTTCGACTAAGTCGAAACGGAATACGTTTTCCATACAGAAGATCAGGAGAGATACCGCAATGGTGTCTCTCCTTTTTTGTTGCTGATCGGATCCGGAGAGTCTCCCAGATTTCTGGCAGGACAGCCGCAAGTCCGGTCGGGAAGAAAGCAGAAGCGTTTACGGTTATCCGGCATGAAGAACTGAAGCATTCCATCTAAAAATCCATTTAAATACCTTTATGATAGGCTAGTGCTTCGGGTCTTAAACCGGTACGGATGAGTTTATAAAATAAAAACAGACGTATAAAAATTAGGAACGATGTGATTGATCTGCCGTGTTCTGTCGTCTATTATAGGTATATCGAAATACGCTGAATGATTTGAATTGAAACGATTGTAAGAGTTATGAAACAAACCATTCGGAAGTGCCAGCATAATATCGGCAGACGAATGGACTTTTTTATTCATGCAAGTCCGGATCAAGACATCACATGCGATTGATGAAGAAAAGATCCAGAATTTATTTTTCCAAAATTTTATAGGATCTACATCTTAATTTAATATTTATACCGTATCCTGTTTAAGATAAGAAAACCATAACGGCTGAAGGGCAGTAGCCGTTTTACCTGTACGCAAAAAGAAAGTGAGGAATATACCAATGGCAAAAGATTATTTCAAAGACTGCAAAGCGATCATCAACACCATCCTCGACAACATGAAGAATACTGACGAATACGATGATTCTAAATACTATACGATTGATATCCTGAATGTTGACGGCGCGAATGCCAAAGTGATGGTCTGCGAAGACTATAAATATCTGACCAAAGAAGAAGGAACCTGGGTTGAGGTTCCGGCTTCGACCAGTGCCCAGAACGCTTAACAGTCAAAGAAAAACGAAAATCCGCTGCGGACAGCTGAAGTCCGCAGCGGATTTTTTTATGGAGAAGCAAAAGCACCTGAACGAATCAGGGGGCCGGAAATATTCCGGAAATTCGACTGTCATGGCATAAATTGTTTATTTTTGTATCAATTAACCAGGAAGGATTGTCTAAACACAGCACTTTTTCTTAAATGAACGCAGGTGTAGTAAATAATCACTATAACGATGCATAAAAATAATAGACGGTTCTGTCTGCTGACCGGTCTTTCTCTGTAAGCAGAAAGCCAGAAAATACAGGCATTCAATCGGACGATTGAATGCAAACCCGGATCGGCAAGACAAACAGAACCGCAGCCAGAACCCCTGGCATGGAGGAGAAAATGAAGTATTCAAAGATTCTTCTGGCGGCTGCCGCTGCAATGCTGATTGCAGGATGCGGATCAAAAGAGGAGAAGCCATCTGAACCAGAGTCCGTCCTTACAGCAAGTGAAGAAGAAAAAGTTTCTGCAGAACCTGCTGCAGCCGGACAGACCGGAAATCTGGTGACAGACGATGTAAGTACCGGAACCGATAACCTTGGAGTCCGTTTTTCGGACTATGACGCGCTTTTCAAGGAAAACGATGCATTCGGGAAGAGACTGAGCGACAGCCAGGTCTTATATGAAATTCCTTCGACTGGTGATTATCACTATGGTGCAGTCGTTTCTTATGATTCGAACGAGATGGTCACAGCTCTTCAGCTGATGTTTGCATTCCCGGTTGATGATGACACCGACTACTTCAGCGATGCCTATGACCTGTCGCTGGACATTTTTGAAACGATTGACGGTTTTGAACGGGATGCATTCGCAAATCTTGCCGATCATGCTCAGGAAACTGAGAACGGACTGGGTGCAGCAGGAAACTTTGGATCGTATGTCGCCGGATTTACAGATACTATGAGTGCTGATGGCAAATCGAATGCCGTCAAACTGCTCGTCGCAGCATCTTCCGCAAACCGTGCCGGAGAAGAACCTGATGTCGACCAGGTCGAAAAACAGGCAGGCATCGACATCTCCGATGATGAAATGCTTTCTGAAATCCTGAAAGACAATCAATAGCTGAAAAGAACGTCTCAGAAGTTGCGACTTTTGAGACGTTTCCATATTTGCAACAGATCTTCCTCACTGCCCGCTTTATGGATGGAAGAGGAAAGATGCAGAGAATGAATTGAAAAAGAGAATGAATCTATGAAAAATGGGAAATTCAGAAGACCGGTGCTCGGTCTGATCTGTTCTGCTCTTCTGCTGGCAGGCTGCAGCGCTTCAGAGCAGAAGACAGAGGAGAAAACATCAGCAACGCAGGATCCAGCAGATACAACATCCAAAGTTGTCTATAAAAATGCCGGACTTGTTTATGAAAATACAGATCAGCCGCTTGAAGAGTCGCAGAAAACAAGAAAAGCTTCGTCCTCATCGACTGTCCGTCGGATGTTGACAAAGCAGGGGAACACGAATCTTCCTTCAATCAGCTCCTTTCCAAAGCAGAATCCGAAGAAAGAAACTCTGTTCGTCTACATGGTTGGATCCGATCTTGAAAGCAAATACGAGTCACAGGCAGCCACGCATGATATTCAGGAGATGCTCGCATCCGGCTTTAACAATCCGGATGTGAATTTAGTTGTCTATACCGGCGGTGCAAATGCCTGGTGGAACGGTCTGCCGGCAGATGAAAACTGCTTCCTGGTCTACGATCCGAACGGAAATAACTTTTCGGTCTATGCCGATCAGAACAAAAACATGGCTTAGCAGGATGCTCTGACAAATGCCCTCACAACCATGCAGGATAAATTCCCGGCAGAAGATTACGAAGTTATTTTCTGGGATCATGGCGGCGGCCCGCTTCAGGGTTATGGAAAAGATGAACGCTACGAACCAGAGAAGAAATTGTTTAATATGCTTACGCTCGATGAAATCGGTCATGCGTTTGATGCGAGCGGACTGGGCAAAAAAGGACTGAAATGGATCGGATTTGATGCCTGCCTGATGGGTTCCATGGAAATTACACAGGCAATGGCTCCCTATACAGATACGCTGATTGCCTCTCCTGAACTTGAACCGGGATCAGGCTTGGATTACAGGTTTCTCAGCAATTACTCTCCAGACGCAAAACCGGCTGATTTTACAAAGGCAATCATCGATGCCTATGCCGAAAGCATCCTGGAAAACCGCTCTCCGCGTTCCAATGTCCGCTATTCTCTGATTGCTTATGATCTGTCTGGACAGGATCGTCTGGTTCAGGCTGTCGATGCGCTGTTTGGAAAGATCAATGCGGACGTTAAGAAAAATCCGAGTGCTCTGAATTCAGTGCTTCAGGCGCAGATGGAAACCTGGATGTACGGCTATCAGTCCGGCATGGAAATGCTTGATCTGGCTCACTTTGTCAATCAGCTGTCCGGTACGTATGACACTGAGAAGAAAGCAGTGTTCGATGCTCTGAATGCAATGGTCATCAAAGGCCGTACGAATCTGGAGAATACCGGCGGAATGGCCATGTATCTTCCGATTGAAGAGCAGAAAGTTTATGCGCTGATCGGTGCAGATGCGGTGAAGGCCTACCAGCCAAGCAAGGAAGTTTCTTCTTATATCGCAAACTATGCCGATCTGGTCGGGAATACAAAATCCGAGCCGATCGATTTTACCCGTTCGCAGACACCGCTGACTGAAGAAGAGGACACGGTTGTCACGTATACCGTTCCTGAAGAGCTCAAGGGAAACATTGCTTCGGCCTCCGTCGAACTCTTTACGAGAAATGACGAGACTGGCAACTACAATCTGCTTGTAAAGGACCTTCCTGCTGAAATTGGCGAGGATGGAACGATTGCGGTCGATGAAGACTTCGAGATTCCATATGCGGTTGGAAACGGAGAGGCAAGCCAGCTTCCGTCGATGTATGTACAAAATGCAGGTAACTCCCGTCAGATGAGAACATCGGTTTCCGCTCTGTCGACAGGTGAAGATTACTCAGAAAATCATGGGCTTCCGGCAATCATTACCTATATGTATGATCCTGAAAACGGGCAGACCTCTTTTGATTCGCTGCGAGTCGTGCAGAACAATGAGATCAGTGTTTACTCTTCCATGAAAGCGGATATTGACAGCGAAGACTACACAGGATTTCGCGCCTATTATCCCTGGTCTGGAAAACTGAGCGAAGAAGAGAAAATGAAACCCTACTCGAACAAAGAAAACTCCGGTGTCTGGTATACGGTTTTTTCTGTCGATGACAGCTTCGAAGTTCATACAGTTCCCATTTCACAAGCTGCCGCATCGCCGCTGAGTACGCTGCCGGATTATTCTTACCAGCTCAACGTAAAAGACTATGCAGGCAATGAATACACGATTGCTTTTGAGGATCTCGATTCCAGTTCGGATCTCTATACAGAGAAAACCGATAAAGGTGAAATGACTTTTGCACTGCAGAAAGACAGTGCCGTTCTTGCCGAGTATTCCGGCGAAGATCAGAAGCTGACTGTTCCGGATAAAGTAAAAGGCCTTCCGGTTACAGCCGCAAAGCGCTTCGTATCTGAAACGCTTGAGCAGGTTGATCTGCCGGATGGAATCACGACGCTTTCTTCTGGCGCATTCACGGATGCTCCAAAACTGAAATCCATTCATCTTCCGGCTTCTTTAGACGCTGTACCGGCCAGTGCATTTTATGGATGTACGGAGCTGAAGAGCATTGAACTTCCGGATGGCATCCGTGCGATCGGCAAGAATGCATTCATCTACTGTGCAATTGAAAAACTGGAGATTCCGGCTTCAGTTCAGGCGATTCATCCGCTTGCCTTTACTTCCTGTGATGATCTGCAGTCGATCAGTTTTGAAAAAGGTTCGCCTTTCACGCTGAACGGCCCGATGATTCTCGATCAGGACGGCACACGGGTTGTCTGCTGCATCTCTTCGCTGAAGGATGCGTGGCAGAAAGAAAAAGATCCTAAACGGACAAAGAATAATGTGCTCAATGAGCCAGTTCCGCTCACGTACTATTGCGCTTCAGTTCCTGAGGGCGTGACTGAAATCGGTGAAGGCGCCTTCTCAAACTGCTCTGCAGGACTCTTTGACAATAAAGATGAAGGTGTTCTGTACCGGATCAGCTTCCCGTCGACGCTGAAAAAGATTGGAGCCTACGCATTCTATAATGCGGACATCGATCTCAATCTCGAATTCCCGGAATCCCTGGAGTCGATCGGTCCGTTTGCGTTCGCCGAATATAATGCATTGAGTCCGGAAGGACAGCAGGGTACGGTTACGTTCAACAAGAAGCTGAACCATATTGGCTATGCAGTGTTTGAACGCAATGCAGATCTGACTTTCAAGCTTGATGAACAGAACGAGTCGTTCCTTCTGGAAGACAACCAGCTGTACTCAAGTTCCGGAGATCAGAAGATTCCGCTCTTCCGCAGTGAAGACGATCCAGAGCACGAAGAACACTGATTCAGTTCATTTAACAGAATAAAAAAATCCGGCGAACTGCCAGATCCTGCACTTGCAGCGGGATCGGCGGCTCGCCGTTTTGTGTTGGTGTATGTGTTTCGGTTCTAGAGAACACCGGAATCTGCAGCATTTCTGGCTGTCGGAGCAATGCGGGCAGGTGTTTCGTGTTCTTCAGGCATGGTTTTCATGCCGTAGCGGAAATAGAGGACATGACCGATCCAGACCAGAACGAGAATGAACTGTCCGATGGGAACGCGGCGCATCATGATGAATCCGATCAGCATGACAACGGAGATTGTGGTCAGTACGCGGATTTTGGCGGACTTTTTCATGGAGCGGGTTTCGACCCAGTCTTTTGCATTGTCTTTGTACAGACGGGAATTGATGAATTTTGTATGGAGCTTTTCGCTGCTTCGGGCAAATCCCCATGCGGCAAGAAGGGCAAAGGGGAATGCGGGAAGCAGAGGAAGAATGGCACCAAGGATGCAAAGGAACAGGCCGATAAATCCAATCAGAAGGAAAAGCGGCTTTTCGATCTGTGCCTGATGATCCAGCCACAGATGGCGCAGAGTCATCAGCGGATGTCTGAGAAGCATTCTGGGTCCGGCATAGCGCATGACCTGACGGATCTGTTCACGCTTTTCATTGCGGTAACAATGGACTTTGCAATGAGAGCAGAAGGACTTGGATTCCATGAACGGACACTTGGAAATCCGCAGCTTTGCATAAGCCGTCAGTTCTTCCTGCTCTTTTGGATTGGGATGCTTTTTATAGTAAAGGTCGATCATTTCACAGACGACGCGGGTTTCAAATTCACGCTTTTTCTCTGGTTTCATTGGGGACTTTTTCCATTTCTAAGATGCGGTCGGCAAAGGAGAGCGTGCCTTTGCGATGGGAGATCAGAATGACGGTTTTCTGCTGCGTTTCGGTTGCGATCGCGCGCAGAATCGCGCCTTCATTGAGCGAGTCAAGATTGCTGGTGGGTTCATCCATCAGCAGCATTTCGCCATCATGCAGCAAAGCTCTTGCTAAACCAAGCCGCTGCTTTTCGCCTGAAGAGAGCGAACTGCCAGCTTCTGCAAGAATGGTGTCATAGCCATCAGGCAGAGATTCAATCAGGGTATCGATGCTGGCTTTACGGCAGGCGGCTTTGATCTCTTCATCCGTTGCATCGGGTTTTGCCAGGAGCAGGTTGTTTCGGATGGAATCGGTAAACAAGATGCTTTCCTGAAGAACAACCGACTGTTTTGAACGAAGAGAGCGGGTATTCAGTTTGTTGAGCGGGGTATCGGACATGGAAACTGTTCCTTTGTCCGGGTCATAGAAGCGCATGAGCAGACGGAGCAGAGTCGATTTGCCGCAGCCGCTTTTTCCTTCGATCCCCACGATTTCACCAGGGGCAAAAGAGAGGGAGACCTGTTCAAGAACCGGTGTTTTCTTATCGTAGGAAAAGCTCATTTCATCGGTCTGCATGCCGGTATAGACGACATCTTTGCCATTGGTGATTTCCGGAGTAAGCGGCTTTTCATCAAGCAAAGCAATAACGCGTCTTGCGGCTGCAAGTGTCTGGGAAAGACCGGCAGTCAGGTTGGAAAGAGCCATAAACGGACCAAAGCTTGAAGCCTGGAAGACGATCATGACGAGTGCCTGATCCCAGTAAATTGCACCTGATCCGGCAAGAGAGACGCAAAGAAGAGTCATCGCCAGGGAGAACAGGGTGACAAACAGCAGAGCTGTATTGGAGACGGAAATCGTCTCTTTTTTATGGCTTGTTTCTGCATCCAGCAGTGCATGAGTCTGCTGGTCCATCTTTTCCTGACGGCTGTCTTTCATGGAATACTGAATGATTTCGTCAATGCCGCGGACGTTTTCAAGAACGACTGAACTGAGCGCAGCGTTAGCTTTGCGGCGTTCCATGCCGGAAACTGAGGCTTTCTTTCCATACAGAAGCGGAATGAACAGACTGACTGAAAGATAGGAAGCCAGCAGAAGCAGCCCGATGGAGTAGTGAACAGAGAAGCCGATGATTACATAGAGAAGCGCACTGATCAGGGCGATGCAGACCGGAGAAATCGTGTGTGCGTAGAAGACTTCGAGCAGCTCGACATCCGAAGAGATCAGCGAGATCAGATCGCCTTTGGATTTTCCGTCCAGCTTTTCAGGACCAAGCTTGCGAAGCTTTCTGAAGACTTTATCGCGGATTTGTGCCAGCAGTCGGAAAGCGATGTAGTGGTTGCAGGCCTGTTCTCCATAGCGAAGGATTCCACGCAATACCGCAAACAGGATCATACAAAGAGCAGCTGTGCCAAAAGAAATGGCCCATGGACCGTCAAGAGAAGAAGCGGCAGCCGCAATGCCGAAGACCGGAATACCCAGTGCACACAGAAAACCTGCAACACCTGCCACAATCGCAAGAATCATCCAGCCTTCCAGGCCATGGACAAGAGCCAGCAGCCGGAGCAGAACGCGTCCTAAACCGATCGGGCGTTCTGTCTGATCTGTTTTATTCGACTTCATGCAAATCCTCCTTTCTGATATAAGCTTCGAGTTCTTTCTGCGCATCATAGAGACGCCGGAACTCTCCATTCTGATCAAGCAGTTCATTCTGCGTTCCGGTTTCAACAAGCTGTCCCTGTCGGAAGACAAGAATGGAATCGGCATCCTGAATATTGGCCAGTCGATGGGTGATGAAAATCACCTGTTTTTCTTTAGCCAGCTCGCGGATCAGTTCAACCAGAGCGGCTTCGGTTCCGACATCGACAGAACTGGTTGATTCATCGAGCAACAGTGTCGGCGGATTGGCAATCAGAAGACGCGCAAACGCAATGCGCTGTTTCTGACCGCCCGAAAGGTTCGAACCTTCTTCTTCAATTTCAAAATCCAGACCGCCCTGCGAGTTCAGAAAATCCCAGATTCTGGTTTTCTTCAGCGCGTCGACCATCTGTTCGTCTGTTTGTGCGCCGGCAGACTTCAGGTTTTCACGGACAGTTCCTTTAAACAGAACCGATGAAGAACCAAGCAGACCGATGCGACCTGGGAGTGAAGCCTTTTCAAGAGCGGAAAGCGGCTGATCACCAAGACACAGCTCCCCCTCATATCCAGTCAGTCGTCTGGTCAGCAGACCGGCCAGCGTGCTTTTGCCTGAACCGGATTCACCGACAATGCCGGTCAGTCCGACTGCCGGAATGGTAAAGCTCACATCCTTGAGTGCTTCCTTGCCTCCAGGGTAGGAAAAGCTCAGATGGTCTGCGGTAATGGGGGAAGCCTGCGGAACTGCTTTTTCGTCACCTGGAGTTGTCGGTTCATCGAGCAGAGCAAACATTTTGTCAGCTGCAGCGGAACCGTTCATGGAGATGTGGAAGTAGCTTCCAAGCGTACGCATAGGCAGAAAGAATTCTGCAGAGAGCAGAACGATTGCAAGCATGCCGGTAAGCGACAGATTTCCACTGAAGAATCCGGAGAGTGCGGTAAGAATACCGGCAGCACTGCCGCCGTAAGCAACCAGGTCCATCACGGAGATGGAATTGAGCTGCATGATCAGAACACGCATTGTGATCTTTCGAAAGTTCTCGGCATCCCGGTTCATCTTTTCGTGATACAGCCCGTCAGCCTGATACAGCTTGAGCGTGGTCAGACCGCGCAGGTTTTCCAGAAAGCTGTCGGAAAGCCCGGTATACGAGGACCAGTAGCGGGAGAGCAGCTTTTTTGCGAATTTTTGCACCGCAATGATGGAAACAGGAATGAGCGGAACACAGATGAGCAGAACAAGAGCGGACTGCCACGAGATGAAGCAGACGATGACAAACAGCGTCAGCGGAGCAAGCAGGGCATAAAACAGCTGGGGGATATACTGTGCAAAATAGGTTTCCAGCTGTTCAACTCCCTCGGTCGTCAGCTGGGTGATTTCTGAAGTGCTCCATTTGCGCAGATAGCCGGTACCCATTTCTGCTAATCGCTGGTAAAGGCGGTTTCGCATCTGGAGTTTTACCGTGATCGAAGTCTGCAGGGATGCTTCCTGGCTTTTTCGGTTAAAGAAAAGCCGTAGAGCAAGTGCTGCTAAAACCGCGCCGACCAGAAGCCAGTTCAGCGTTCCGGAATTGAGCACCTGGCTGACAATTGCGCAAAGAGCAAGCGTGGAACCGATGCTTGCAAGCAGACCAAACCACTGAAACAGAACGTTTCGTCTGATCCAGGCAAACGCATCGGGAAAGGCTTTAAGAAGCCGTGAATTGACCATAGACAGTCCTCTCTTTCTGAACCTTCTGACAAGTTCTGCCTGCATGTTCTGCAGGAGCAGATGCAGGCGAATTGATATTAGTCATGACTAATCTTCTATTAGACTTGGCTAACTATACAGACGAAACGGACTTTGCGCAAGTCAATGAGCAGGGAAAATTTGTCTGTTTTTGTCCGGTTCTTCAACAGAATCAGGCCAAAAAAGGCATAATTTCTTGGTTCTTTGCCTGGATTGCCCGGGATGAGAGGCAATCGGACACTGTCGGGAGCATTGAACAGGTTGAGGTTTGTTATAGTGATCGGGAGGTGAACCATTATGCTTCTTTCCGCTTCACACTTGCATCTTGATTACGGAACCGGACGCTTTCCGGTTCTTGATGATGAAAGCCTGGACGTAGAGGTTTCCGAAAAGATCGGTCTGGTCGGCCAGAACGGTGCCGGCAAATCGTCCCTGCTTTCTCTTCTCGCAGATCCCGATTCGGCATCGGGTGAAATCATTCGAAAAAAAGGGATGAAAGTGCATCTGCTGCCGCAGAATCCTTCGTTTAAGACCGATACGGTCTGGGAAGAGATTCAGGCGCAGAATCAGACACTGACTGAACCAAGAGACGACTATGAACTTCGATCCATTCTGACCCGTCTTGGGCTGAATGATTTTAATCAGAACATCCGCGAAATGTCCGGCGGACAGGCAAGACGTCTGTCGCTGGCACTCGCTCTTGCAGACCGTGCAGATCTGCTGCTTCTCGATGAGCCGACCAACCACCTGGATCTTGGCATGATTGAATGGCTGGAAAAGTGGCTGGCTAAATCCAAAGCTTCAGTAATTACCGTCACCCATGACCGCCGCTTTCTGGAAAAAGCATGCACACGCATTCTGGAACTCGAAAACGGAAAACTGTACAGCCATCCAGGTTCCTACGAAGCCTATCTGGAAGCCCGCGTTCTGCGTGATGAGCAGGAAAAAGCGGCTGCCCAGAAACGGGAGAATCTGTACCGACATGAGCTGGAATGGGTACGCGCCGGCGTGCAGGCCAGAGGGACCAAACAGAAATCCCGACTGGATCGTTTCGAACAGCTTCGCGCTCAGCGCACGGTTCTGCAGAACCGCCAGCTCGATCTGGACTTTGCTTCTGAGCGTCTGGGCAAAAAAACGCTGGAATGGAAGAATATCGCTTTTGGCTATACGCCAGAGCGCATTCTCTTTCATGACTTTTCCTATGCCTGCAAGAAGGGAGACCGCCTGGCACTGGTTGGTCCCAATGGCTGCGGCAAGTCCACGTTCCTCAATCTGCTTCACGGCGATCTGAAGCCGCTTGAAGGTGCTTTTGAGTTTGGTTCGACAGTACGCCTGGGCTACTTCCGGCAGATGAGCGATCCGGCGGATGAAGATGTCCGGGTCATTGATTACATCCGCAAATATGCTAATGAAATCCAGACTGCTGAAGGCAGTGTTTCGGCTTCAGCTTTTCTTGAACGTTTCTTCTTTGACAGCTCCAGACAGTATCTGCCGCTCGGCCGTCTTTCTGGCGGTGAGCGCCGTCGTCTTGAACTTGTCCGTGTTCTGATGAGCGCGCCGAATGTTCTGCTGATGGACGAGCCGGGCAACGATCTCGATATTGAAACGCTTGAAGTCCTTGAAGACTATCTCGATCAGTTCCCGGGAATTGTGATCTTTGTCTCTCATGACCGATTCTTCCTGGACCGCGCAGCGACGGATCTGTTTGAACTGCAGGAAAACGGAACCTTCCGCCGCTATACAGGCGGTTATTCCGACCTGCTTGCCATCAAGGAAGATGAGCAGGCCGTACGCATGGAAACGCGCGAAGAGAAGCCGGTACAGAAAGAAAAGAAGCCCTCGTTTTCCTCGAAGGAAAAACGGGAGCTTGAAGAGATTCCGGGCCGTCTTGAGAAAAATGAGGCTCGCAAGGCGGAAATTGACGATCTGCTCATCAGTGTAACGGACTATCAGGAAGTCGCAAAGCTTTCTGACGAGCGAGAAGCGCTTGTCAAAGAGAGCGAAGCTCTGGAAGAGCGCTGGATGGAACTGGAAGAAAAGCGCGAACAGGTCGCACAGTTCTTTTCGAAGAAATAGCAGATCTTCCTTATATACAGCAGAATATACAGCAGAAACTGAAAAAATGCAGAACAGATAGACTATCAGAAAAGACAGCTCAGTACTCCCATGCCTTTGGACCGGAGAGGATGAGCTGTCTTTTTAGTTTCTCTGGAAATGCTTCTGAAAGTGTGTGCTGAACGTCTGCCTTCGGTCATCAAAGAGGCAGAACGGCAGTGGATTTCTATACTGAAAATAGAGCGGTCTCTGTATTTCAATCAGCGCGCTGTTTTTGCCTGGAGCTGAGGGGAGACCGAATGCATTGCACTGCAGTCCGTCTTTGGACTGGAATGGAGGATGATGACATGAATGAATTCATGGAAAAGGTAGAAAACGGCCTGAAAGAAGCCGGAGAAGATATTAAAGAAGGCTGGGACAGCGCAAAGGAATCCTTTGAACGTCTGGCAGCCGATGAGAATGCAGAACTGGCTGCCTATCATGATCTGTTTACATGGGCCAACGGCACGCTGCTGGCTACTCCGTATACAGATAAAGAGATTTCAGAAAAGGATAAGCAGATGAAGACACTTGCGGTCATGCTGCTTAAAGACCAGACTCTTGTATCTCCTGCAGCCGGAACGATCGAGCGGATTGAACCGGAACAGAATACGATTCTTCTGAGAACAGATGGCGGACAGCTTTTTGCCATCAAGGTCTGCCTGAGTGCAGTCAGCTTTTTAAATGACGCGGATATTCTGGTCGATGTCGATCAGCATGTCACAGCTGGACAGCCGCTTGTCCGTTTCCACAAACCGATCGAAGCAAAATCCAAGCTGCTTCTGCTTGAACCGCAGGCGTTTGAACTGTTCAAAGGCCTGGGTTATACTCCAGCCGCAAAACCTGGCGATGTTCATGCGCAGGAAATTCTGATTACCGACCGCAAAGCTTAAAGACGGGCATATCCGTATGAGAAAAAATCTGCTTTCGTAAAATGAAAGTAATCAAGGAGGTAATCATCATGAGTGATTTCTTTAAAGATCTGGGAAAAGATATGAAGGATTTCGGCCAGGATGTAAAAGAAGGCTGGGATAAATTTGAAGGTGCTGCCAAGAAAGAAGCTGGCAAAATCAAAGACGATCTGCACAATGCAGACGACAAGGCAAAAGCTGAAGATGCAAAGCTGAAAGCTGATGCCGCAGCAGACAAGAAAGCTGCAGCAGAAAAAGAAGCTGAGCTGAAAGCAAAAGCTGCAAAAGACGAAGCAGCTGCCAAAGCAAAACTCGACAATGCATCTGCTGATGCAAAAGCAGACCTCGCAAAGGCAAAAGACAAATTCGAAGCTTTCAACAAAGACGTAGACGACAAAGCTAAAGCTGACTACGACAAGGCGAAAGACAAAGTTGAGGCCTTCAATAAAGACGTCAAAGCTGATGTCGACAAAGCCAAAGACAAACTGTCCAAGTAAGCAATACAGAAGTAACTGATCATTCAGCCGGAGAAATCCGGCTTTTCTTTTTGACTGTTTTCGGCCGGTCTGCTGGCAGTCAGCCTGGACAGAAGAGATCAGAAACAAAAGCTGAAGCAAAAAGCAGAAACGAAGAGAACAGAGATGTTCTGCCCATCCGGCTAAAGACGTAAGATGACTGCAGAACAGAATCTTGACAGGAAAAGCTGATAGCATATCATCTGTATTATCCAAGTGATACAGTTGATACGCAGAGAGGAGAAGTGGGGAGCGTATGGAGTTTTCTTTTCGAAACGACTCACCAGTCTATCTGCAGATTGCATCCATTCTCGAAGGGGCCATTCTTCGGGGCGAATTTAAGGCGGGGGACAAGCTTCCCTCAGTC
>Jenna_p2__coassemble_1461_pt1 | contig 20321 bp, 15 predicted proteins | sample Jenna_p2__metabat2_high_PE_029 | metagenome-assembled genome bin Jenna_p2
CACGCCAAGCGCGTCTTCAATCTGAGCAAGCGTCTGTCCGTTGGCTCCATTTGCGGCCATGCCAAGGGCAAAGAACGCGGAGAGCGAAGAAACAAGCGAGTCTTTGTCCTGATCATGCAGCTGTTTAAACAGCGACCAGGAAAAGTCAAAGAGCGAAGCGGACTGTTCCTGAGAAAGATTTACAGCAACCGCGGGCGGCACACTGGAGGATGTTTCTGATGGCGGCATGGCGGACTGCTGGGAATTTTTCGGATCTGCAGCAGGCGCGGTGCATCCGACAAGCAGCGATGCTGCAAGAATGGAAAGAATCATCGATCTGGTCTTCATTGTTCTGTCTCCTTTCAAACCGTTCATACTTCAGCTCAACGCGCCCAGTATGTTGCTGATGAACGGTTTTCTGTTTGCTAAACGATACGGTTCAGGTACTGTCTTCATTGTAGCGATCTGTTTGAGTGTTCTTTGTGAACCAATTTCGAACAATCTCTAAACATTTCTGTCCCATTCTGTAAATCGGACACGGTAAAAAGGCCTGAAGACGTTTTTTCCGTCTTCAGGCCCTGTGGTTTTCATTTCAGACTGTGGATCTTTGCCTGCTCTGACTAGAAGACATCTGAATCTGCCATCTGGTTACTGGAACAGACTGACGAATCTTGCAATCAGATTCTGCGAATAAAAGTTCATCGGATAGTCGGGAAAAATCGTGATCATCCGGTAAACATAGACGACAAGCGTAATGATGCAGGTGATCACCAGCAGAATCGCCAGAGATTTTGAACGCAGCTTTCCTTTCCATGCACGCCATAAAAAATAGAGTGTCATGGGAATCCAGAGAACAATTGTCGGATTGGACAGAAATGCCCTCTCAAACTGTAAAGTCAGCACATACCAGGCAGCGTGAAGAAGACCGCATCCCGGACAGGGATAGCCGGTCAGGATCTGAATGATGCACACCCGGCCAAAAATCAGTTCAAAGGCGACGAACATGACCAGAAAGAAGATACACAGTTCAATCGCCCGCCGCGAGATGAAATGTCCGAAAACCTTTACGCCAGGACGCTCATCTGTAGCAGAAACTGATGGTACTTCCGGTGCACGTGAAGCCGTGTTTTGCGGCAGTTCTGGAAGCTGAACAGACATATTCCGTTTCTCCTTTCTGCTTGAATTTCTTTCGTATAAAATACTGTCTTTCTATTCCAAATCCAGATTAAAGTCAATGAAAGCCGGCGGATTCCTGCTTTACAGGATTTCGCCGGCTTACTGTATTCATTCTTTTTTTTGGTGAATTATTTGCGGGAACCGAGTTTCTGACTCTCTGTCCAGTCTTCCCAGCATTTGCGCAGAGCAACTTCATGTGCGTAGAGCGAATTGATTTCGATCATCAGATCTTTGGTCATTTCCGTTTTGGACTGTTCCATCAGCGGCTGACGGCGTCCTTCATAGTCCTGAATTGTATAGCGGAAGACTTCATCTGGGTGAATGCCAAACTCTTTGCCTGTCACAACGACATCGTCGTCATGATCCTGGCAATAGCGGACAATTTTAAGCTGTTCTTCAGTGAGCGGTTTCGAAAAATCGTATTTCATCGTCTGACTCTCCTTTTATCTTCTCTTCCTGTCTGCCCTATGAAGAAAACAGGAAGAAATCGTGCATGTACAGTGTACGTCCGCCATGAACTGAGATGCCTTCGGGTGATTCAGTTAATTTTTCACTTCTGTCTATCCGCCAATCAGAATGGTGCCGATCCAGGCAATCAGCGAGCAGATCACCAGCGCAGCAGCTCCATAAGGAAGAACCATCTTCAGCAGTTTCGAGTCTTCTTTCAGACCGCCAACAGCGGAGAGCGCGATCGCAACGCTCTGCGGCGATAACATTTTTCCCGCTCCGACACCCAGCGCATTCAGACCGACAACCCAGTACGGATCCATGCCAAGGGTGGTTGCGGCATCAAGCTGCACCTGACCGAACAGAACGCCGCTTGATGTACCTGAACCCGTTACAAATGTGCCCAGTGCACCAAGCCATGGAGCAATGACCGGATACATCGAACCCATCACCGCGATCGCAAAGGCGGCGATATCGGCGATCATGCCGGAATAGATCATGATCTTGGCGGCCGCAAGAACGGAAAGCATAACGATAATCGAGCCGCTCATCTGCCTGAGCGTTGCTTTGAATACATCCAGCATCATTTTTCCGCTCGCATGCTGGATGAGACCGCCAAGAATTGCGGAGATGAAAATCCACACACCCGGCGTATTGATCCACGAGAATGTTGTGGCACTTGTGTCATTGACGAAATAAACCGTCGAAGAGAACTGTGCCAGGAAACTGCTGACTGGAGGTACCAGACGCGATGTTCCAAGCAGGAAAACAAAGATAAAGAGGAAAGGCGCGACGGCAACAAGAGCCTGCTTTACCGTAATCTTCTCTTTCTTATCCTTTTCCTTTGCTCCTTCAAATGCGTATTTTGGATCCGGTTTGACGAAGCGGCTTAAGAAGACTGTTACAGCAAGAGAAAGAACGGACGCAATGATCATAACCAGCTCTGCTCCGACAAAATACGAAACCATAAGCATAGGAATGACATAGGATAAGCCGCTTGCCAGAGTCAGCCAGAACACGCCGCGAATAGCTTTAGGCGACTTGCCGGTCAGACTGACCAGAACAAACGGAATGAGAATCATGAAGAAGGCAACCTGAATCGACTGCATGAAAGACAGTCCCGTCGTCGAAGAAAAGCCAACCAGGTTGGCGACTGTTACAGTCGGAATGCCGATCGAGCCCCAGGGGGTCGGGAAGCTGTTGGCAATCAGACAGATCAGGCAGGAGAAAAGCGGCGGAAAGCCAAGGGCAGTCATCAGACCAGCCGGGATCGCAATCGCTGTTCCAAAACCGGCCATGCCCTCCATAAAGCCGCCAAAGCACCAGGCAACCAGCAGCACCAGTACGCGCTTGTCTGCAGAAACCGATGTCAGCAGTGACTGGATGACCTGCATGCCGCCGGTTTTGACAACCAGGTTATAGGTGAAGACAGCCGCAACAATGACAAGAACAATCGGCCAGAGCGCCATGCAGATGCCCTCAAGTGCGGAAAGTCCGACTGTTGCAGCCGGCGTTTTCCAGACAAGCAGCGCTTCAACTGCTGCAGCCACAGCCGCACCGATTGCTGCTTTCCATGCGGGCTGCTTAAAGCCCATCAGTGCAATGATCAGATAAATGATCGGAGCAAGGGCCAGAATAAAATTCAGAAAATTCATACGTTCCTTTCTATCCGCTCAGATCGTCCCTCGTCTCTGAGCTTTTTCTTTTTATGGATCGGTCCAGGATGCCCATCCTGAACGCTTCCTCTTCTTTCAGCTTATGGGCCGTTCAAACCTTAAGCAATGAAAAGCGGCTTTCAGAAGGATCTGGCCAGTCAAACCGGTTTCAAACCGCCTGTTTCCTCTTAGCGTGCTCTTTCCATCTCTAAACAGACCTCTGTTTTCCCCTTACATCCGGGCAAAATGAAAGCGGTTTTCCATTCACCATCTGCGGTATTTTATGTGAATTTTCCCTCAGCTTTCGGGAAGAATTCCTTCGCTTTTTGGGCAGATTATGGTCTGGCTTATTGCTGTCTGGCTGGGCAGAGAGCGGGCGTGTTTTCTGGCTGCATTCTTCTTCTCCTTATCTTCTGGATGAAGCTCTCTGAAGAGGTGCTCTTCCCTTTATCCGCTCTTAATCAGCCGGGATTTTTTCTTTATAAAAGATCGGGATCGCGGTACAGGACAGCCGCTATCTGACTTTCTTTCCTGTTATTTCTTCTGCTCTTTCCTCCTGATCTTTCTTCCCTGTATTTTCCATTCTTCAGACCGTTAAAAACCGGCCGGATGCTTCTTCCGGCCGGTTCTGCTCTTCTATATTTCATTGCATTTGCATTCTGTTTCATTGCGGATGGACTGCTGCCTTTGATTTTTGCGGCACTGGCCTGCTTTGTCCCCAGTTCTGGTCTCTGTTTTCCGTCTGTCAGGGGGAGCGACTGCTCCTGGCAGCATGTTTTCGACATGAAATCTGTCCTCCTGAGAGGGGAAACAGACCATCACAGTAAGGATCAGCCGGAATGTCCCCAGGAGTGAACCGGGATAAAGAGGAGGACGTCGCTTTCTTGAAAGCGCTGTCCTGTGGATCAGATCAGTACCCTCAGGCAGGAAATTACTGCCTGTCTGCGGTGTGAAAATCCGGCTGTTTTCTGGCTTGTGAATCCCCGGAAAAGTGGGGATTCTGGGCGCGAATCTGCTTTTTTCCCCACTTCCGGTCAGAATGGAGCGTTTTTTCTGGGAAAAGGCCCCCCTTTTCGCCCCCAGCGGGAGCGCCCCGATTTTTCGATCTTATTTTTTACTTTAAATAAGGCGTTTTTTTAAAACTGTTTATTTTTTGATACAGACACTGTTTCTGAATTCGTTTTGGGATTTCAATTGAGAAAAGGGGGTTCAGGGCGTATACTACACCTACAAAGTAGGAAGTTGTGTCAGAAGGTGGGGGTGATGGCACATGTTCATGGGCGAGTACACGCACAATATCGACCGTAAGGGGCGGTTGATCATGCCAGCCAGATTCCGTGAAGAACTTGGCGAGCGTGTATATGTCACCCGCGGCATGGACGGCTGTCTTAATGTCTACACCTTGGAAGAATGGACCAGTGTTTACAAAAAATATTCTTCCCTTCCCTCAACGAACCCGGACGCACGCATGTTCATGCGTTTTTTCATGGCTAAAGCCACGGAAGTGGAACCGGATGCGCAGGGAAGAATCCTGATTCCTTCCTCTTTGATCGCCGAAGCCGGACTGGTCAAGGAATGTTATATTATCGGAGTTGCTGATCACGTCGAAATCTGGGCCAAAGAAAAATGGCTCGCCCTGCAGGAAGAAATGCTTCCTTCTTACGAGAAGTTTGCAGAGAACCTGACTGGTTTCCTCGACTAGGCAACAGGAAGAGGTTTGCGCAATGGAGCACATCAGCGTTCTGCTCAATGAATCGATCGACATGCTTGAGATTAAAGAAGACGGAATCTACGTCGACTGCACCCTCGGGCGCGGCGGCCATTCCAGCGAGATTCTCAAACGAATCCCGCATGGCCATCTCTATGCTTTTGATCTCGATCAGGAAGCAATCAATGAGAGCCGTCCTCGACTTGAAGCCATTTCAGGCAACTTCACGCTGATTCATGCCCCGTTCGAAGACCTGAACAAAGAACTCGACCGGCTGCATGTCGGCCAGGTCGACGGCATTCTGATGGACCTTGGCGTCTCTTCACCGCAGTTTGACGATCCAAAACGCGGATTTTCCTATCGCTTCGACGCCAGACTTGATATGCGGATGGACCAGAGCCAGGACCTTGACGCAGCTGCTGTTGTAAACACGTACTCAAGGGAAGAACTCCTTCGGGTACTGCGAGAATACGGCGAAGAACCGAATGCCTCACGCATCGTCAATGCGATCGTGAGCGCACGGCAGGAAAAACCGATCGAAACGACGTTTGAACTTGCCGATCTGATCAAGCAGGCGCTGCCTGCTGCTGTTTTAAAAAAGAAAGGCCATCCCGCCAAGCAGACGTTTCAGGCGCTGCGTATGGAAGTCAACCGTGAGCTGCCTCAGCTGAGAAGCGCACTTGAACAGGGGCTGGACCGTTTAAAACCTGGCGGCCGCATGGCTGTCATTACCTTTCATTCTCTTGAAGACCGCATTGTAAAGCAGGCGTTCGCAAACCGGGCTCTGCCTAAAAAAGTGAATCGGCGCGTTCCAATCGCAGGGGAAGAAAAACTGGACTATCGCTTAATCAATAGAAAACCGATTCAGTCAGGCGATGCTGAACTTGAAGAGAACAACAGAGCGCACAGCGCAAAATTAAGGGGAGTTGAACGAATTGAAGACAAAGAGAACAGCTAGGGGCCGTTCGCGCAAAAAGAACCGCCTCAACCGGGTCACCATGATTTCCGGCCTGATTTTTACCCTTTGCCTGGGTTACTTTCTCGTCGCGAAACTCGTGCTTCAGTCTTATTCCAACTCTCTGGCTGTACAGAATCAGACCCTTACCAATGAAATTGAACAGCGCAGCACAGCAATCGACGCTCTGAAGAGCGAAATCACTGAGCTGCAGGAAAAAGGCCGTGTCCTTGGCATGCTTGAAGGACAGGTCTATGACAATAAAAACAACGTATATTACTACGGAGACTGATTTTCCATTTCCGCCCGTCTTGCAGAGCAGTCAGCGCCCCTTTTCTGATCCACAGATTCGAAAAGACGTAACTGCTCTTTCTTCATGTAAAGGACCTGGCCATCCTGACCGGATCCTGCGGGTGAATGGCAGCCGGGAAGCAGAATACGAAGAAACTTAGAGACCCGCAGCTTTTCCCGATGGAAAAGCTGTTTTGCCATTACGCAGACAGAAGGATGAATTCAGTTGCAGTCCCAGCAGACTGGCCGCATTGCTGCCACGGCAGAATTCCACATTCCTGCCGTTCTCATCCTGCATTAATCTGCTTTAATCCCATTTTGGAGTTTCCGGTCTTATATAGAGGAACCGGAAACGACTCATCCAGATTCCATAAAAACGAAAAAAACGCAGAACTCCGCGGATGCATACAGAATACGAAAGGAGGAAAAGCGATGAGCACAAAAGACACAAAGAAAAGCACATCTTCCAGAAAATCCGGAAAGCCAAAGCGCCGTGCGCTTTCCTTTAACTCAAGAATTTTCCAGATCACTGTTGTTTTTGGCCTGTGCATGGCCATGTCCATCGGCGCAGTCGGATACACAATGTTTCAGAAGAAGCATCTGTGGACCGGATCGAGCGCCCTCAATCCCCTGATCCGCAATTCCGTCGTCACCCGGACAATCAAAGGCAGCCGCGGCATGATCACTGACCGCAACGGAACGCCGATCGCCTCGACGTCCCCGGCCTATACCATTGCCGCAAACTTCGATACGCGAACAGAAGAACAGAAAGCACAGGACGATGCGGTAATCGCCGCACAGCGCAAAACCGTTCAGGATCAGGCGCTTCTCGACAACCGCAGCGAACAGGTTGAAGCCGCTCTTGAAGCAGCTGATGCCAAGATCGTCGGCAGCTATGTCGAAGATCCAAAAGCCTTCGCCAAAGCCCTTAAAACCGTTCTGGGCGATGTCATTGATGAAAATGCCATTGTCAAAATGCTTGAAAACGGCCAGAAACAGGGCAAGTCGCAGATCGAACTTGGCGTCGGAACCAAACGAATTACCACAGAAGATAAAGAAAAGCTGGAATCCATGCAGATTCCAGGCATGACCTTCATTGAAGATATCCGCCGCGACTATCCGGTTACGCCATACTCTTCAAACATGATCGGTTTTGCGGACTACGACGAATCCACCGAAAACATCGCCGGCAAGCTGGGCCTTGAGCAGTCGCTCGACTCCTACCTTTCCGCCAAGAACGGCATTATCCAGTACAACGCCACCAACGTTGACCAGGTTCTTCCCGGCAGCGAAGTCGTCCTTCAGGAAACCGAAGACGGCGACAACGTCAAACTGACCCTCGACAGCACCCTTCAGGAAACGGTCGAATCGGTCCTGGCACAGACAATGGACACCGGAAAAGCCGAACAGGCCTGGGCCATTGTCATGAACCCGAAAACCGGTGAAATTCTCGCCTGGGGTTCCTACCCGACGTTTGACCAGAACACCCACCTGACGATCCCGTCTCCAATCGACAACATCTCCACACGCGTTGTCGAGCCGGGTTCGGTTGTTAAGCCGCTCGTCTATGCAGCGGCCATCGATTCAGGTGTCTATCCTTCTGATGACACGGTCTACCGTGCAGGCGAATTCTGCTACACCGTCGATCCGATGACCGGCAAAATCCGCCGTCTCGAAAACGGTTCAGAGACGGATTACCCGATCATCTATGACGCCCTGCAGACCGACTACGGAACACTGACGTTTGCGGACGGTCTGGCCCATTCATCCAACATCGCCATCTGCGAACTGCTGACCAACTACCTCGATCAGCAGACCTTTGAAAAATACCTGAAGTCGTTCGGCCTGTATGAAAAAGTTGATACGCCCTTTATCCTCGAATCCGTCGGTAAAGGCAACTACACGCAGGCAACCGACTACCTCTCTACAGGATTTGGTCAGGCGTCTTCCTTAACCATGCTTGAGCTCTGCCAGGCATACACCGCCGTATTCAATGACGGAAAAATGATGAAGCCTTATGTTGTCGATTCCATCACGGATTCCGAAACCGGCGAAGTCATCCAGCAGTTCAAGCCGGAAGTTACCGGTCACCCGATCAGTGCTGAAACCGCCCAGAAAGTCCGCCAGCTGATGGTAGGCGTCGGTGCGGAAGGCATGACCGGTGAACGTTTTACGATCGATGGCATCGACATTGCTCTCAAAACCGGTACCGGTGAAATTTACGACACGAATATCCACGGCTATTCGCGCGTCAACTATACGTCTACAGTTATGGGTGCCGCGCCTGCCGATGATCCGCAGGTCATGGTTCTCTGGGGCATGCAGGGTCCGAACTACTTAGGCTATTCGGGCGACTACTTCAAAAACATCATGAATGCTGCGATTAAATCCGTCGGCATCAACATGAGCGACGGATCGGATACGACAGAACCGGAGGATACCTGGTCTGCCTATGAAATGCCGTCTCTGGTTAACCATTCCGTTTCCTGGGCACAGGAGAAAATGAGCGGCAAAGACGTTACGACCGTTGTCCTTGGCAACGGCGATACCGTCACCAGTCAGTATCCGTTAGCCGGATCGTCCATCAACACTAACGATACGATTCTGCTGCTGACCAACGGCTCCGAAATCACCATGCCGGATATGACCGGATGGACCCGCAAGGATCTGACCGCCTTCTGGCAGCTGACCGGACTGGCCGTGCAGATGAGCGGCTATGGAACCGTAAGTTACCAGTCGATCCCTGCCGGCGAGGTTATACCGCCAGGCACGACCATTGAAGTCACGCTCTGGCAGCAGGAAAACAGCCTTGCGCAGGATCCGAATCACACGACCTCATCGGACGAAGCAGACACGCAAAGCGAAGACACCTCGCCAGATGTCGTTCGCCAGACAACAGGCTAACCCTTCAATCTGATTTCAGTATTTACGGACTTCTCATTCCAGAGAGGTCCGTTTTTTGTATTCTCTCGTCATCCGGGAGGTGGAATTCTTTGCGTTTTTCGTACAGTTTCTCTGCTTTTTTGCGGCAGAAACATGTCCGGGCGAAGGAAGAATGTCCGATTCCAGGCACCGCCATGCGGAGCCAAATCTTCCCTTTTTGCACAGATCCAGCCGTTGCAGGATTGCCCTTCTGTCCTCAGAGCAAGAAGAAAACGGAAGCAGATTATTTGAAGAAATCAGAAAAATCCGGACAGAGCCGACAGACAGAGACCATGCGGAAATTCTGCGGGATCTGTCTGCCCAGGGTCCGTCCGGACTGCGGAAGAATATTGCTGAGCTTATTCTCTGAAACGGGTGAATATTTGTCCTTCAGACAGTCGATTTGCGTCGATTCAGGTTTAAGAAAATCTTCAGATCTTCGCGGATTTTTTGCCTGTACAGAGTAAAAATCTCGTCTGGTCTGCAAAAAAAGTCCGGCTTATACTCAGCTTGCCTGCTGGCCTCAGGCAGTTTTACCGCGAAGATCTTCATGGTTTGTTTTTCCTGTTTCAGCCAGAACGGGCTGAAACCGCCGCTGCCGCATTCAATTAAGCGGCAGAAAGGACGATCCATGAACAGAAAACATACAAATTACCGATCCTGTGCTTTTGGCTGCGCACTGTCTGTCATGCTGGCGCTGCCGACTCCTTCATCTGCCATGCAGCCAGACAGTGTTCAGCCAGTCCAGGATTCAGATACTGATACATCACTCACATTTCCCGTTCCACAGAACAGCCCGCTGACCCGTGCCACTGCACAGGAAGATGATACGGGCCTGATCTTTGGGACCCTTGGCACTGCCGTATGGCGCATTGAGAACGATACGCTGTCGATTTATGGCGGCGAATTCTACGGAATCGGATGGCAGGCCGATCAGTGGCCCTGGCATCCTTACCGGGATCAGATCAAAAGCATCCGCTGTACGTCCTCCTTCAAAGCATACGGAGACTTTTCCTGGGCCTTCTGTGCTGACACCAGTCAGTCTGACAAGCAGACCTTATATGCGGGCACTTTGAAAAGTGCTGACTTTTCCGGCTGGGATGTTTCCAAAGTCACGAACATGCATGCCATGTTTGCCGGGAATGCAGAGCTGCAGACACTTGAAATCAGCGGATGGAACACCTTGAACACAACCGACATGTCAGACATGTTCAAAGACTGCTATAAGCTTTCCGAAGTAGATTTTTCGAAATGGAATACGCAGAAGGTCACAAATTTTTCTGGTATGTTTGAAAACTGCGCCAAATTTGATGGCAAAAGCACCCAGAACTGGCCGATGTGGAGTGCACGAAATACCTCGCACATGTTTGCCGGATGTCTTGGTCTAAAAAGCCTGGATCTCAATGCCTGGGATACCCGGTCTCTGACGGACGCTTCTTACATGTTTTATGGATGCGGATTCCTGGAGTCTCTTTCTCTGAATCGCTGGAATGTCACGAGACTGACTTCCATCAACTACATGTTTAACGGCTGTTCCCAGCTTGCCTCTCTGGATCTTTCTGCCTGGAAGACGCCTTCACTCGTCTCGGCTCATGATCTTTTCAACGGCTGCAGGCTTATGAGCTCTGTTTTCCTGCGCGATTTGGATATCAGCCATGTCGACAACCTGTCGTTCTTTTTCAAAGACTGTCAGTCTTTACAGACAATCGATCTGTCCGGCTGGAACGTTGCCAATCCAAAGAGCCTGCGCTCAATGTTCCAGGGATGCAGTTCATTGCAGAGTCTTGATCTTTCTGGCTGGACAACCAGCACCGTCGACGACTTTGCCCGTATCTTTTCGGGATGCACCGCACTTGAATCCCTGTCGCTTGCCGGCTGGTCCATTTCCGGTACAGACAATGCGAACGATATGCTCAAGGCTTTCGAAAACTGCACAAATCTGAAACTCGTCGCCTGCTCTTCACCGCTTATGCCGTTTCTGCGTCTGCTGCCTTCAGCCTCTTCATCCATCTGGTATCAGAACGAAAACGGCCCTGCTCCAATCAGCGAACTGCCCGCTGCTTCAAAGACCTGGCTGCTGATCCGGGAAAGCTGCGATCTGAGCAAATCCGGAAAAATCTCCGGGATTGCCCACAGCTATATCGAAGAAGACGGCCTGACGGTTCACCCTGTTCCGAAAGTCAGCGTTCTGGGTGTCGAACTGAATTCTTCTTTGCATTACCAGAACAGCTGGCGCGATGCCGGTGAGCAGAGCTCAGTGACAGCTTCTGGCAAAGCTCCCTTTACCGGCTCACTGACTGCGCACTATGCCAAAGTGAAACAGAACGCATATACTTCCGATCTTTCCTTAGCCGTCCTGGAATACGCGCCGGCTGTTGTCGACTGGACTGGCGAAGCGATCGAGCTGAATCCGACTGTCCGCCTGGGCGATCAGACGCTCAGCAAGGGCACTGACTACAAGATCACGTATGAAAACAACACGGAGCCGGGCTATGCCACGATGATTCTGACGGGAGTCGGCAGATACAGCGGAACCCTGAGACACTCCTTTACCATTCAGAAAAGCAGTTCCGATCCGATGAGTCTGAGCAAAGCGACAATTAAACTTGCTGCGACCCAGTACGAATGGGAAGAAGGACAGACCATTCATCCTGAAGCGGAAGTCTGTGTCGGTGACGATGTGCTCCAGGAAGGAAAAGATTATACGGTTTCCTATGTGAACTGCTCTGCGCCCGGAAAGGGAACAGTGACCTTCTTTGGCCGCGGAGTGTACACCGGTTCAAACTCTATCTCGTTTGAAATTGTCCGCAAAGCCATCACGCCTTCTCCGATCAGCCTGTGTACTCTTGAAGACATCGAAGATCAGATCTGGACAGGCGAAGCACTTGAACCGGATCCCGTTCTCAAAGGACCGGATGGAACACTGCTGAAAAAGAACAGAGACTATACCGTTGCCTATGAAAACAGCACCGAACCTGGCGCAGCGACAATGACCATCACCGGTTTAACCCGCTGGGAAGGCACACTTACCGGTTTCTTTACCATCCTTCCGGCACCAATCGATACAGCCGAGTTCACGACGCTCAAAGAGAGCTATCCATGGACCGGAAAAGCCATCTGTCCAAATATCACAGTCATGATCGGCTCGAAAACACTTGTCGAAAATACGGACTATACGCTTTCATACCGGGATAACATAGATCCAGGCGTTGCTTCTGTAGTCATCAGCGGAACCGGCCACTATAGCGGAACGCTCTCGCGCGGCTACCGGATCATCAAAGACGATTCAAGTTCTTCTGAAAGCAGCAGCTCTGAAAGCAAAGACGATTCGCAGAGTTCCAGCCAGAATCCTGATCAGCCAGGTCAGCCGGAAACCCGTTCTTTATCAGAAGTCGTCGTCACCAACATCAACCCGTCCTACATCTGGACCGGCCATCCCATTACCCCGACGCCGATTCTGCGCGATCAGGGTACGCTGCTCATCAAAGACCGGGACTATGCAGTAACGTATGCAAACAATGTTAATCCAGGTCTTGCCAGCCTCTATATCCGCGGTCTTGGAAACTACAGCGGAAGCCGTCATTTCACCTTTACCATCCAGAAAGAGACTCCGCCGATTGTCATCAGCGCTGCTGCATCAAAAATCGAGGGGCTGGACGCCTCCTATCCATGGACTGGCCAGCCGGTCTGGCCGAAGGTCACTGTTACAGTGGAGGACAAAGTCCTGAAACTCGATGAAGACTACACGCTGACATACGAGCACAACACTGAACCGGGTCTTGCCAGCATTGGCATTCAGGGCAAAGGTGCCTATACAGGAAGCGTCTGGAAAACCTTCCGCATTGAAAAGCAGGATACAGATCCGGAAGATGCAAAGCGCATCGAAATGTTCCGTCTGTACAATCCGAATTCCGGTGAACACTTCTATACAAAAGACAGCCGGGAAAAAAGCTATCTGGTCGGCATCGGATGGAAAGATGAGGGCACAGGATGGATTGCCCCGTCAAAGTCGGATGCACCGGTCTATCGTCTTTACAATCCAAACGCAGGCGATCATCACTACACGCTCGATGTTCATGAGCGCAGTACGCTGATCACGCTTGGCTAGAAGGATGAAGGTACGGGCTGGTACAGCGCCGACGCGGATGGCGTACCGCTGTATCGTCAGTACAACCCGAACGCAAAAGGCGGTGCGCACAACTATACGACCGACAAAAGGGAGAACGATTACCTGGCTTCTGTTGGATGGAAAGCTGAAGGAATCGGCTGGTACGGTCTGAAGTAGACCCGCTTCCCTTTCCGGTATTTTCACTTAAGACATGCAAAAAGCTCAGCATTCTTCTGCCCTCTGACTTTGAGGACAGGGCGTGCTGAGCTTTTCGTTTTGAATAACAGCGAAATGTCTTCGCTATTTCTTTTCCTGAATAGCTTCGATGGCTTCAATAACTGCTTTGCGGAAACCGTCTTTTTCAAGCGTGACAATGCCGCGGATCGTTGTTCCGCCCGGCGAGCAGATTTCGTTTTTGAAGACTGCCGGTTCGACTCCATCCTGCAGAAGCATGGCACCGGCTCCATAGACCGCACCAGCTGCAAGCTTGGCAGCAGAAGCGCGGGGCAGACCGTATTTCACGCCGGCATCCGCAAGAGCTTCCGCAAACAGACCAAGGAATGCAGGACCGCATCCGGAAATCGTTCCGGCAATGCCAAACAGGCTGTCCGGAACAGAAACGATTGAAGAAATCGGCGAGAACAGCTCTTCAAGAAGCTTTTCATCCGCCGCACTCATCGTATTGGGCGTTTCGACAACAAGCGTTCCGGCATGAACAGCCATAGCGGTGTTTGGCATGACGGAAACATGCGCTACATCTTCTAATGCTCCATCAAGAATCTGATGGGTAATGCCTGCGGCAAGGCAGATCACAAAGCGGCCTTCCAGAGCGTCCCGGCATTCTTCAAGAACGGAAGAAACCTGAGCGGGCTTGCAGGCAAGAATTACGGTTTCGCTCTTTGAGCAGAGTTCTGCGGCACTTGCGCAGGGTACAACATCAAATTTTTCACAGTTCGCTTTCAGCTTGTCCTGATGCGGTGCATAGGCGAAAACCTGCAGATCCGCATGGAGAGATGAACTGTTCCAGCCCGCGACAATCGCCTGGGCCATTTTTCCAAATCCGATAAAACCGACACTGATCATACTGTATGCTCCTGTATAAAATTGTAGAAATCTTCGTAAACATGCGTGCGCTGCACTTCATTGAGAATCTCATGACGCATATGCGGATAGAGCTTCTTTGCGACGCGGGCATAGCCTTTCTGTTTCAGACTGTCTGCCTGCTTTGCAAATTCGTCAGGCGATCCGATGACCGGGTCTTCCTCGCCAGCCGCAAACAGAATCGGAAGGCGGGGATTTTTTATCTGCCAGCCTTCATCAGAATACACGTCTTCAATGAGCAGCAGAAGGTTGCGGTAGCCGTTGAGCGTAAAAGGATTGCCGCACAGCGGATCGCTGTTGAATTCATCGACGATTTTCTCGTCGGTACTCAGCCAGCGGTTTTTCTGCGTGCCTTCAATATTTTTATCAAAAGAACCTTCAATCATTTTCGCGATCGAGGGCGAAATGCAGCGGTCTCCGCGAATGCGGATCAGCAGATCCACCAGGCGCCGACCCGGTTTTGCGGCCGGATTTTCCCAGACTGGTCCGGAAAGAATCAGACCGGCAAGTCCCGTATCCCGGGTTTTGATATATTTTCTGGCCACAAGCGTTCCCATCGAATGCGCAATCATAAAAAACGGCAGATGCGGATATTTCAGACGCAGGTGTGCGCCCACCGCATCCAGATCATCAACGATCATTTCCGCATTTCCATCATAAAAATAGCCAAGATCTTCCGGCTGGTGAACCGATTTTCCATGGCCGCGATGATCAGCGGCCACGCAGGCATAGCCCCTCTGGGAAAGAAACTGCATGAACCGCAGGTAGCGTTCCTTGTGTTCCTGCATGCCATGAACAATCTGAATGACGCCTTTCACCTCGCCATCCGGAATCACTTCCAGAACATCAAGGGGCAGCTGATCCGAAGGAGATCGAACCGTTCTGTACCGTTCCATACCCGTAGCTTCACATCCTTTCAGACCGGATTTTTATCAGGTCTTCTTCGTTTCATTGTACCATTGCCTAATCCCGCCGTGAGATTGCGCCCGGACTCTCAGCGACAGTCACTGCCGGTCAGATTTTGCAGAATGCAGGGTCGGATCGTTATACGTACAATAGAATCTGTCTCTTTCAGCGTATAAATGTACTGTCTTTTGCATTAGAGACAAACTGCCCATTTTATTGCCGCACTGTTCGGCTATAGTCTTCTTTATCCTCTCTGCTTCTCTTTGCATTGAGAAGCAATCTGTATGAATCATGAACTGTCATCCGACAGGAAAGGACGACAACAGCATATGAGCGAACACAGCCCTTATTCGATGCCGATTCTCAGCCTGAACCGTCTGAGAAAAAGCTATTTTCAGGCGTTTGGCAATCTGATGCATCACTACTCTCTGACCCAGACCGAACTGCGCATTCTTCTGTTTCTTGAAGCCATGCCCGAACAGAACCGTGCCGCCGACATTTCCAGTGAACTTGGCATTTCCAAATCCAATGTTTCTTCCGCCCTGCATGCCCTTGAAGAACGGGGCATGATCACCCGGCAGATCGATCCGAAAAGCCGCCGCAATCTTCGCCTCTCCTTTACAGAGAAAGGCAAAGAAGCCGCCGTGCAGGCCGCAAAAGTCCAGACCCGGATCTTTGAAAAAGCACTCCGGGATGTCGACTTTGGCCGGGTTGACCAGACAATTGCCAAAATTGCTTCCAACCTGGAAACAAATGATCTTGGCAGCGAATAGCAAGCAGACCAGGACAATCCCGAAGTCTGATTTTTACTGTTTCTGCATGAATTCTTCCGGCTGGATGAACAGCCGGACAGCGCACACAATTCACAGAATTTTCTTAATGCAGCAGGTGAAATCATCTGCTGCATTTTTTTCTGTTTTGTCAGCATCCGGCCATTCATTTTCCCCATTCATAGATTCAGATAATCAATAAGGTAAATCAGCATTTTATGAATTCCGCTTTCTCTTTTTCATGCGCTTTTGTCATTTAGCCGTGAAATGTGCATTTTTTGAGCAGAACGTCAATCAGATATGGAAGCGATTTCAGCTGTGTTTAAACTGTAACTATGACTATACAGAACAGGATCTGGCTTTTGCGCAATTCGGGCATTGCGCACTCAGGATGCCGGCGCTGTTCTGATTTCCAGCACGCTTCATGCTGAAAGGAACTGTATGAGAAAAAAGAAAACAATGAACCGGCTGCTCTCGCTTGCACTGTGTCTGAGTGCTCCGGTTTCCTCCATGCTGCTTTGCACGGAACCGCTCCTTGCGCAGGAAACCGCTCCTGCTGAAGTTGAACTCCCTGATGTATCCGATAAAAAGCCAAACGGTCAGTGGGGAACCGCAAACTACTATCTTCTTGAAGACGGTACCCTGTATTTTGGACCAGGCAAAACCACCGCAACACCGAAAAAATTCTATCTGGCCAGCTATGTTACACGGATTGTGAGTCATCCGGATTTTGATACATCCGCTCTGACTTCGATGTATGAGATGTTTAACAACTATGAAAAACTCGAAGACATCTCCGGTCTTGCCACGTGGGATATTTCCAACGTAACAACCATGTATGGCGCATTCAGCAACTCAAAAATCAGGAATGTCGATGCGCTGAGCAGCTGGTACTCTGAAAAGCTGTGGGGCATCAACTCCATGTTCTACAACTGTACAGAGCTGACGGATATCAGCGGTCTGGCTAAGTTAGGACAGGGCGGACTGCTGCGCGATATGAACGGCACGTTCAACGGCTGTTCTTCTTTAACTTCGCTGGATGGACTGCAGAACTGGACTGGCCATCTGGATTCTCTGGATTCGATGTCATCCACTTTTGACGGATGCACATCGCTGAAAGATGTATCAGCTCTTGCCGAATGGAAAACACCAAATCTGACCAATCTCTGTCAGACCTTCAACAGCTGTCCGATCTCAGACCTGAGTGCTTTTACGGACTGGGATGTATCCAAAGTTTCCGGCTTTTCCGGCACATTCACAAACAATGAAATGCTGATCAGTCTGCACGGACTGGAAAACTGGAACACGCAGTCTGCAACGGGCTATTCACAGATGTTTGAAAACTGTACAAAACTGGTTGATGTGAACGCCATGAAAAACTGGACAACCACAAAATGGTTCACCGCCGACAATATTCTCAATAACACGGCAGTTTCCCGTCTCGATCTTTCCGGCTGGAACACTGCGCAGATGTTTTTCAGCGACCAGTCATCCAGCCTGTTTTCTAAACCGCTGACTTCGATCAAGCTCTCTTCTTCCTATATGGCGATGATCCGTCCCAATAAGCAGGCACTGATCAGATCAAAAGACAGCGACAGTTATGGCGACTCATGGGTCAGCGCAAAGCTTCACGGTCCTTATACTTCGGCCGAGCTGACCGATGGTACGGTAACCTGGGATGAAGAAATGGACGGCTGGTGGGGCCGGGCCAAACCGGCTGTTCTTCAGGATGATGAACACGGGATGAAAGCTGACATTTACCTGCCTGCCGGCGTTGAAACTGCACTTCCGCTGAATGTAGAAGGCTTTGACGGCTCCCCCTTCCACAGCAAGCTCATCGGCTGGAAAAAAGACGGAAGCGACGAGATGATTACCTCCTATTCGGCCGCACTGGATGAAGAAAACATCGTTCTTCACCCGGTCTGGGAAATTGAAGATGCCACGACTGTCTGGTCGTTTGATGCCAATGGCGGTACAGGTTCGATAGACGACATTTCTATCAACAGCAAAGAGACTGAAACAAAAACTATTCCGGACTGTGCATTTACCCGGGAGGACTACCGGTTTACCGGCTGGAATACTGCAGCGGACGGTTCCGGTGAAACCATGCAGGCGGGCGATGCTCTGCAGGTCGACTTTGACCAGGAAGCACGGACTCTCTATGCACAATGGGAAAAGATTCCTTCCCATACCGTTACGTTTGATTCCAACGGCGGTACAGGTTCTATGGAAGCGCTGAACTGGAAAGGCGAAGAGGCGAAGACTCTGACGAAAAACGTCTTTATCCGTACAGATTATGAATTCACCGGCTGGAACACCGCTGCAGACGGTTCCGGCACAGCCTATGCAGATGAAGCTGTAATTGAGGGCAGCGATTCAGATCAGACCATCACTCTGTATGCACAGTGGAAGAAAATTCCTTCCCATACCGTTACCTTCAATGCCAACGGCGGTACAGGTTCCATGGAAACGCTCAGCTGGAAAGGCGAAGCATCCAATTCCCTTCCTGAAAATGCGTTCAGCCGCAAATGGTACATCTTTACCGGCTGGAACACTGCTGCAGATGGTTCTGGTACAGCGTATGCCAATCTTGCGGAAGTTCCAGGCGGAAACGAGGACAGCTCACTTACTCTTTATGCACAATGGGAGCTTCACCTCAATTACGATCTGCTCAATACGGCGATTGCTAAAGGCGAATCTCTCAAAGGCAAGACCTTCAGCGGTACTGGAAACGAAGATCTGCAGAGCGCTCTTTCAACAGCAGCAGCTGTACGTGAAAGTGCCCTTTCGCAGGATGCGGTTGATGATGCAGCTCTTGCGCTGAATCAGGCACTGCTGAATCTGCGGCTGACTGTCGATAATCCTCTTCCATAGGACTTACTCTGATCATCTGGATGAGCGGTTTCGCGTATCCCTGTTCATTCCATAACGGATTGCAGGCTCCCAGTACTGGGAGCCTGTTCTCTTTTTCGAAATCAGACCTTCAGACCGTTCTTCGTTTTCTATCCACAGATGCCTGCATACAAAAACGGACGCCGAATTGTTCGGCGTCCGCGTCCTGGCTGGATAAATTGTAATGTGCGCTCTAAAGCTGACTGTCTGCCTGTGCATCAAATACCTGCATCAGGCGCACACAGTCTTTGCTTTCAAGTACTGAAGTCTCAACTGGTTCAATTTCACGGGCGATGCGGGCCGCATTGGCCCAGTGCCTTTCTTCGCTTTCCGGATCGTTTTCCGGGTAGCGCGTGTTAAAGCTCCACTCCGGGGAAAATTTCTGTCCCCCGCGTGCAGGCAGTCGATTCTCGATCTGACTGATGTAGTTGAGGCGGCTCTGGTCGGTCAGCAGCGGGTCGGTGATGATCGTCAGGATCAGACCGTCATCCTGCGCCTGTTCATCTGCACAGGCTTTAATCAGGATCACCAGCCGCTCCTCTAGATGCCTCTGAAGGTTGCCGGAATTCATAACATTTTCCTTTCCTATGAAGTTAAGAGTCACTTCATTTGACATCCGGGAAATACCGCAGGGTATGACTTGGATAAGACCATCATTGCAGAAGATTATGTACTGACAATCGAAATGCCCAAAAAAAATTTATTTTTATGAAACGGCTTTCGAAAAGAGCATTGGGCGCTCCCGAAGAGTTTGTGTAAGTGTGTGATACGATTAATGAAAGAACAGGCAGGTGATGCATATGCGAATCATTGCGGGAGACGCGAGAGGCAAAGTAATCGAAGCCCCCGAAGGCATGGATACCCGCCCGGTAACCGACAAGATCCGCCAGGCTCTCTTTAATATCTGGCAGTTTGACATCCGGGATACCTCATTCCTGGATCTGTTTTCCGGATCCGGTTCAATGGGACTTGAGGCTCTGTCACGAAAAGCTGACCGGGTCGTCATGGTGGAAAAAAGCAGAAAAGCAGCGGATGTCATCCGCCGCAATCTGAAAGCCTGCCGCTTTGAAAACAGAAATGTCCGGGTGCTCGAGGAAGATGTCTTCCAGGCCATCGCGGATCTTAATAAGAGACATGAAACGTTCGACCGGATTTACCTTGATCCGCCTTATACAGTGGAGTCGATTTTCGATCCGGTCATGGAAGCGCTTGGCGACGGCGAGCTCCTGAATCCGGATGGAGAAATCGTCATCCGTTCCCTGAATACCAAGCCGATGAAAGAACGCTACGGAAAACTGAGGAAATACAGAGAAAAAACCTGGGGAATTTCAACCGCCCATTTTTATAAAATTCAGCAGCAATGTCATTAAGTTAATTTCGAACGAGGATCTCCAATCGCACTAAGAAGAGG
>Jenna_p2__coassemble_1514_pt1 | contig 19147 bp, 15 predicted proteins | sample Jenna_p2__metabat2_high_PE_029 | metagenome-assembled genome bin Jenna_p2
GACCCATGGAAGCCCATGTATCGGTGAAGACGACATCGGCGTCTTTAACAGCAACTTTCGGATCGTCAGTCAGGGTGAAGTGATCGCCGTATTCTTTGGCGAATTCGAGAACTTCATCTGCAGGACGGTAGCCTTCTGGTGTTGCCACTGCAACATCCATTCCCATTTTCAGACCGCCGACGATCAGCGAGTTGGCCATGTTGTTGCCATCGCCGATGTAGGCCATTTTCAGTCCTTCAAACGTTCCGTATTTTTCACGGATGGTCATCAGGTCTGCAAGTACCTGGCATGGATGGCAGTAGTCAGTCAGACCGTTGATGATTGGGATGGATCCATACTGGGCGAGGTCTTCAACTTCTTTCTGCTCATAGGTACGGATCATGATGCCGTCCAGATAGCGGGAGAGAACGCGGGCGGTATCCTGAACGGGTTCGCCGCGGCCGATCTGCAGGTCGGCAGAAGAGAGGAAGAGCGGCTGTCCGCCAAGCTGGTGGACGCCGGTCTCGAAGGAAACGCGGGTACGGGTGGATGATTTCTGGAAAATCAGTCCGACGGCTTTGCCTTTGAGATAGGGATGTTCAATGCCGTGTTTCTTTTCATATTTAAGCTGGTCTGCCAGATCGAGAATCCGGATGATCTCTTCACTCGACAGGTCCTGGAGTTTCAGAAGATGGTTCATGCAAGTACCTCTTTCATGGCTTCTACAGCCTGGTCAATTTCTTCATTGCTGATGATGAGCGGGGGAAGCAGACGAATCGTACCGGCTCCGGCTTTCAGAGCCAGAACGCCCTTTTCTCTCAAGGCAGCCAGCGCGTCGCCGATTGCTTCAGGTCCGACTTCGATGCCGACCATCAGACCCATTCCGCGCACATCAAGAATCTTTTCCGAGTCGATAGCACGCAGCTTTGTCATGAGATCGTTTCCTTTTGCGGCTACCTCATTCAGGAAGGCTGGATCGCCGACGGTATCGAGAACGACATTGGCAGCAGCCATGGCCAGCGCGTTGCCGCCAAAGGTTGTGCCATGATCGCCGGCCTGCAGCGTGCTGCGGGTCTTTTCAGTGCCAAGGAATGCGCCGGTTGGAACGCCGCCGCCAAGGCCTTTGGCACAGGAGACAAGATCAGGCGTAATGTCGTACTGCTGATAGGAGAAGAAAGTTCCCGTCCGGCCGATGCCGGTCTGGATTTCATCAACGATAAACAGAATGTCGTTTTCTTCACACAGATTTCGGACAGACTGGACATAGTCTTTGTCTACAGGTCTTACGCCGCTTTCGCCCTGAACGAGCTCCATCATGACAGCGCAGACAGTTCCATCGAGATTCTTTTTAAAATCATCGAGGTCATTGGCTTCGATGTAGCGGAATCCGGTTGTAAACGGGAAGAACGACTGGTGGAAATGATCCTGGCCGGTTGCTTCAAGTGTCGCAATGGTACGGCCATGGAATGAATTTTTTAAAGTCAGAATCACGGTCCGGTCCGGATCGTGGTATTTATCGAGCGAGTATTTGCGGGCTGTTTTGATGACGCCCTCATTGGCTTCTGCACCGCTGTTGGCAAAGAAGACTGTATCCATGCCAGCAAGTTTCGTCAGCTTTTCACCGGCTGCAACGAGCGGCTTTGTGTAATACAGATTGGATGCCTGCATTAATGTGGAGGCCTGATCGGAAATAGCATTCACCAGACCGGGATAGTTATGTCCCAGGCAGTTGACGCCGATTCCGGATGTTAAATCCAGATAGGCTTTGCCATTGATGTCATAAAGCGTGCAGCCTTCGCCATGATCGAGAACGACCGGAAAGCGTGCGTAAGTGGGCATGAAATGTTCGTGCTCGCTCTGGATGATTGCATCAGACGTATTCAGGTTACTCATCATAATTCCTCCTGCGAGAACATCGTTCCGATTCCCTCGTTGGTTAAAAGCTCAATCAGAATGGAGTGCGGGATGCGGCCGTCGATAATCGAAGCACGCTCAACGCCCTGTCGTACAGCTTCAACACAGCAGTCGACTTTGGGGATCATGCCGCCGGATACAGCACCGGTTGCCAGCATGGCCGGTACCTGGGAAACCTTGATCGAAGCGATCAGGCTGTCCGGATCGTCCGGATTTTCCAGCAGGCCCGCAATATCGGTCAGCAGAATCAGCTTCTTGGCATGCAGAGCACCGGCAAGACGGCTGGCTGCGGTATCCGCATTGATGTTGTAGGTGTGCAGATCTTCAAGACCTGCCGCAACAGAAGAGATAACCGGGATATAGCCTTTTTCGATCATGTCTTTGACGATGCCGCAGTTGACTTTGCGGATCTCGCCAACATAGCCGTATTCGGTCTCTTCATCTTCCAGACGGGCAGCCTGGAACAGACCGCCGTCCATTCCGCCAAGGCCGACGCCTTTGCTCTCTAACAGAGATACGAGATCTTTATTGACCTTGCCGCACAGAACCATCTGTACGATGTCCATGGTCTGCTCGTCTGTATAGCGCAGACCGTTGACAAAATGTGATTCAATACCGGTCTTCTTCAACATTCTTGAGATTTCCGGTCCGCCGCCATGGACAAGAACGACGTTGATGCCGACCAGATGGAGCATCAGCACATCTTCGATGACAGCTTTTTTCAGTTCTTCATCGATCATGGCATTGCCGCCGTATTTCACAACGACGATTTCGCCATGATATTCCTTCAGATACGGAAGAGCTTCCGCCAGGATAGCTGCGCGCTGCTTGGCGTTCATGTGCGGTAGTCTCCGTTGATTTTCACGTATTCATAGGTCAGATCGCATCCCCAGCAGGTGACAGATTCTTTTCCTTCGTTGAGTTCAATCAGAATCTTGACTTCATCTTCCGAGAGGATTTCCAGGGCTTTTTCTTCGGAGAACGGTACGCCTTTTCCGTTGTGGCAGACCTGGACTTCGCCGGCTTTTGAAGCAAATGCAACATCGACGGTATCCGGGTTAAACTCGGCATCTGAATAGCCCATTGCACACAGAACTCTTCCCCAGTTGGCATCTTTTCCGAACATGGCAGCTTTGAGCAGGGTGCTGCAGGCAACGGATTTGGCGATTGTTTCAGCCTGCGCTTCACTTGAAGCACTGGAAACAGTTACCGTGATCAGCCGGCTTGCGCCTTCGCCGTCTTTTGCGATTTCAATGGCCAGTGTTTCCATAACATGGAAGAGAGCAGCTTTGAAGGTTTCATAGTCTTCGCCTTCGGCTTCAACTTCCGCATTGCCGGCTAAGCCGTTAGCCAGAACGATGCACATGTCATTGGTGGATGTATCGCCATCGACGCTGACACGGTTGAATGTCTTTTTGACGTTGGCTTTCAGAGCCTGATCCAGCATGGCTGAAGATACAGCTGCATCGGTGGTGATGAAGCAGAGCATCGTGCCCATGTTGGGGTGAATCATGCCGGAGCCTTTGGCAATGCCGCCAAGATGAACGAGCTTTCCGCCCAGTTCGAACTCGACTGCAGCTTCTTTGACGCGTGTATCGGTTGTCATGATCGCTTTGGCACTATCCTGCGAATCGATGCCTAAAACGATTTCCTTCGTTCCGGCTTCGATTTTTTCAATCGGGAGTTCAACACCGATGACGCCAGTCGAAGCAACCAGGACATCTTCTTCCTTCAGTCCCAGTTTTTCAGCTGCGGCTTTTGCCTGTTTTGCAGCGTTGAGCAGATCATTGGGCGCGCACGCATTGGCGTTGCCCGAGTTGACGGTGATCGCCTGGGCAATGCCGTTGGCGAGCTTTTCCTTATTTAAATGAAGAGGGGCCGCTTTGACTTTGTTCGTGGTGTACACCGCTGCTGCATTGCAGGGGACATCGGATACGATCAGAGCGAGTTCTTTTTTTAGCGGATTGTTGCGAATCCCGCAATGGACGGCACCGGTCGTAAATCCGGCTGCTGCTGTAATTCCGCTTGCGATCTCTTTCATATCGGACTTTCCTTTCTTTTTTCTCTTATCGGTTACAGAGCTGCTGCTCTATTTTTTCTTCTTTTCTTTGGATCTAATCGAGGTGAAGGCCGGCATGCGGGTCAAGGCCGAGCATGAGGTTCATGTTCTGGACTGCTGCACCGCTTGCTCCTTTGCCCAGATTGTCGAAGCGGGCAGAGAGCACGTAATTGCCCTGACCATCGCCATTGACGAACAGCTCCATGCCATCCGATCCGGCAAGAGTTGAAGCAAAGAGGGCGTTTTCGCCATCTTTGACCTGGATCAGCGTGTCTTTGTACCAGTCTTCATACAGATCATGCAGCTCTTCGATGCTGGTTTTTCTGGTGAAATCTTCATCGCTGAGCATGACCTGAACAAGCATGCCTTTTTCATAGTCATCGACAATCGGGATAAAGAGCGGTGTCTGTTCCAGAGCGCACACGGCTTTCATTTCCGGCAGATGCTTATGACCAAGGGTGAGGGCATAGGGTTTTGGACTGTGCATCTCTTTGGTCGGATCGTTCTCGTAGTCGGCAATCATCTTCTTGCCGCCGCCGGAATAGCCGGTCAGCGAGAAGGCATGAATCTTTTTTGCGGGATTGAGAAGTCCGCTTTTGCTTAAGGGGTAAACCAGAGCGATAAAGCCGGATGCATGGCAGCCGGGGTTGGCGACTTTCTTTGCATGGATAATCGCATCGTTCTGTTCGCTGCTCAGTTCACTGAAGCCGTAGACCCAGTCAGGGTTAGTACGGTGAGCGGTTGAGGCATCGATGATCTTCGTATCAAGTCCTTCCATCAGTTCAACCGCTTCTTTTGCGGCTGCATCGGGAAGGCAGAGGAAGACAAGATCCGCCTGCGCCATTTTTTCTTTCCGGGTTGCGGGATCTTTACGGTGCCCTTCGTCGATGCTTAACAGTTCAAGATCATCACGCGCCGCCAGACGTTCATGAATCTGAAGTCCGGTTGTTCCAGCCTGCCGTCGATATAGATTCTGGGTTTGTTCACTGTTTCCATAGATTCTTTTCTTTGTTCTGTTTCTGTATCTCTGAGACTTTTCAGCTCGTCTTTCTGCCTGTTCCTTTCCTATATATTTATATAGAGCTCTCAGTATGAGTATCTGTGCGTATTTATATTGATCAGAAGCAGTTCGGACAGAAAGCCGATTTCAAAGCGTTCAGAAGAACCGCCGCGCCGATGAACTCATCCTGCGCGGCGGACACTGGTGGGATTTTATTTTTTCAGGGTGTATGTCCAGGTGTTTCTCAGTTCGGGTGCTTTGCGCTTGCCGCCTTTTTTGTGTTCCCAGGCAAACGCTTTGGCTTCATTGGCCTGCTCAAGAACGTTTTCTTTTGCAGGTCCGCCATAGACTTTGCGGGAAGCAAGCGCCTTGTCGAGATCGATTGCTTCATAGAAGCCTTCGTCAAACAGTTCAGAAAGTTCGTTGAGCTGTTCAAGCGAAACGTCTTCAAGCGTGAGGCCTTTCTCGATGCAGTCAGCAACCAGAGCGCCGGTCAGCTTGTAAGCATCCCTGAACGGCATGCCTTTCTTGGCGAGGTAGTCTGCGCATTCGGTGGCGTTGATGAATCCGCCGCTTGCAGCTGCACGCATTTTGTCTTTGCGTACTTTCATGGTTCTGAGCATGCCCGGCAGAACTTTGAGGCACATCTTTACCGTATCGACCGCATCAAAGACAGCTTCTTTGTCTTCCTGCATGTCTTTGTTATAGGCAAGAGGCAGACCTTTCATGACAGTCAGCAGACCCATCAGGTCGCCATAGACCCGGCCTGTTTTGCCGCGGATCAGTTCGCACATATCAGGGTTCTTTTTCTGCGGCATGATCGAGCTGCCTGTGGAATAGGCATCATCGAGTTCGATGAACTTGAACTCCCAGGAGCTCCAGAGAATCATCTCTTCGCTCAGGCGGCTCATGTGCATCATCAGAATCGACATATCAGACAGGAATTCAAGAGCGAAATCCCGGTCCGAAACGGCGTCGATGGAGTTGGACATCGGTTTTGAAAAGCCAAGATGGCTTGCGGTGTAGTCCCGGTCAAGCGGGAAAGTCGTTCCGGCCAGAGCGCCTGCGCCAAGAGGACATTCGTCCATGACCGCAAGGGTGTTTTCTAGACGGAGAACATCCCGGCGGAACATATTGGCATAAGCCATCATCGTGTGACCGAAGCTGACTGGCTGTGCCCGCTGCAGATGGGTGTAGCCGGGCATGATGGTTTCGGCATGTTCAGCGCCAAGATCGGCAAGGATCTGGATCAGATACAGAAGACTGTCTTTGATGTCTTCGATCTGGCTGACGACATACAGCCGGAAGTCGAGCGCAACCTGGTCGTTGCGGCTGCGGCCGGTGTGAAGCTTTTTGCCGGCATCGCCGATCGACTGTGTAAGCAGCTGTTCGACGCAGGTATGAATGTCTTCATATTCATCGGTAAATTCGATATTGCCGGCGTTAATCTGATTGAGAATTTCGAGAAGGCCATGATGAATGGCCTGTTTTTCTTCGTAGCTGATGATTCCCTGCTGTTCCAGCATGCAGCTGTGTACCAGGCTGCCCAGGATATCCTGCTGATACAGGCGGGAGTCAAAGGAGATGGAACTGTTGAAGTCGTTGGCGTCCGCATCGGTCTCTTTCGAGATCCGGCCGGTCCACAGCTTGCTCATTTATTCCACGCTGGAGAAATGCTCTCCAGTCTCCTGTGCGAGCTGTTTATCATTGATGGCCCGAACCGCAATCGGCAGACCGAACAGGTTGATGAATCCTGCAGAATCGCTCTGGTCGTAGCAGTCGTCTTCATCGAATGTAGCCATGCCTGCGTTGTAGAGCGAATACGGAGAAGTAACGGATACCGGGATGATATTGCCTTTGTAGAGCTTGAGGGTGACATCGCCGGTTACGGTTTCCTGTGTGGAATCGACGAAAGCGGAGAGTGCTTTGCGAAGCGGTGTGAACCAGAGACCGTCGTAGACGAGTTCGCCGAATTTCTGAGCAACAGTCTGTTTGAAGTGCTTGGTGTTCTTGTCGAGGGTGATTTCTTCGAGCTTGTCATGAGCTGCATAGAGAATCGATCCGCCCGGTGTTTCATAGACACCTCTGGACTTCATGCCGACCAGCCGGTTTTCAACGATATCGAGGATGCCGATGCCGTTTGCACCGCCAAGTTCGTTGAGCAGCAGGATGATTTCTTTGGCGCTCATCTCTTTGCCATCAACGGCTGTCGGAACGCCTTTTTCAAAATGGATAGTGACGTTGGTCGGTTTGTCCGGAGCATTTTCCGGGGATACGCCAAGTTCGAGAAAGCCTTCCTGGTTGATCGGTGCTTCGTTTGCCGGATCTTCCAGATCGAGACCTTCATGAGAGAGGTGCCAGAGGTTTTTATCTTTGGAGTAGTTGGTTTCTTTGTTGATCTTCAGAGGGATGTTGTGCTCTTCTGCATAAGCGATTTCTTTTTCCCGGCTGTTGAGATCCCAGAACCGCCATGGAGCGATGATGTCGATTTCCGGAGCGAAAGCTTTAATCGCCAGTTCGAACCGGACCTGGTCGTTTCCTTTACCGGTACAGCCGTGGCAGATGGCATCTGCGCCTTCAGCTTTGGCGATTTCAACGATCCGCTTAGCGATGATTGGTCTTGCAAAGGATGTGCCGAGCAGATACTGTTCGTAGCTTGCGCCGGCTTTCAGGGATGGAATGATATAGTCGTCGACAAATGTGTCGGTCAGATCTTCAATGTACAGTTTGGAAGCGCCGGTTTTGAGTGCTTTTTCTTCGAGGCCGTCGAGTTCGCCGCCCTGTCCGACATTTCCGCTGACTGCGATGACTTCGCAGTTTCCGTAATGTTCTTTGAGCCAGGGAATCAGAACGGATGTATCAAGGCCTCCGGAATAGGCGAGGACAATTTTCTTGTAGTTTTTATTTTCGTTATGCAGGTTGCTCATGATTATTTTCTCCTTTGGTTGTCAGAATCGACATTGTAGATAAATCTCTTTCAAGATGAAACGAACGGCAGAACAGAGTGTTTTGATGAACTGGTTTTTGTCTGTTTTCGAACGGATTTTCTGTTCTGTCCCTTGACGCTAAGCGTCAGCTGCCTGTGGGCATCGTCGGTCTTCCTGCATGAAATCGCCCCTTCCAAAAAAAAACGTCCCTTCATACGAAAGGACGATAAGGATCGCGGTACCACCTGTCTTCCCCCTTGAGTCAAGGGGACACTTTCCCATAACGCCGGGTCGCGGGAACAGCTCGATTTCTGTCGCGGTTCCACTCACGGGCACGTTCGCTGCACGCTGGACACTCCGTTTCACCATACCGGAGCTCTCTTTGGACCTTTGTACAGGTACTTCTTCCGATCACTGATTTGATAGTCCGTATTCTAGCCGATTGAACTTTGATTTCAACCCCGTTGAAACCTGATTGCTTCGGTTTCAGAAAATTTTGTAAAAATCCGAACATTTTTCAGCTTCCATTCTGAAAAAACTTCGTTTTTCCTCTTGCAATCAGAAGACAGACACGCTTCTGACTCTGCTCTTTTCATTTTTCTGACATCAAACATTCTTTTTATCGGCCAAAAAATGGCAGAGAAAAAATTCAGAACTCTGTATTTCATGTCCAGAAAAACAGCCAAAAACCCGACACTTTCCGATCTTGCGGCAGGTGTTCTTTTTTCCTGCACGTACACTGAAACTGAACACGAAGCATTGCTGACGCAAAGAAAGGAAATGACCTATGGAGGATCGGAATCTTTTGACAGAACGCAGTGAACGCTTTGAATGCTTTCTCTGCTACAGACGGGCAACCGGATTTTTTGCGGCAAGAGCGATACAGGATCGTCTGGAAGCAGCCGGGATTTCCTGTTTTCTCGATCTCGATACATCCAGAGCCGGGCCGCTCAGCCGCCGGATCCAGTCGGTGATTGAACAGTGCCATACATTTCTTTTGCTTCTTACACCCGATACGCTCGAGAGATGCACTCATCCAGACGACTGGGTACGAATCGAAATTGAAACCGCCCTTTCAAGCGGCTGCACAATTGTCCCGATTCGGATGAATAATTTTGTCTGGCCTGAACACCTCGTTTCCCAGCTTCCTGACGGTTTTGCAGCGCTCAACGATCTGGATTCCGTTACGCTCTCACAGGAATATTTCGAAGCTTCCCTGCGCCGGCTGATTGCCTTTATCGGACAGCCTGCAGACCGTCTCGGACTGCCTGAATCACTTTTCAGAGATCATGATGTGAGCTTCTTCCTTTCTTCCATCAGCAGTCTGGAAGACATCGCCGGAATCGATTTTGCGTTTCATGCCGGAGCAGAATGGCACCGGGACTTTGCGAAGATCGATTTTCTCGATCTTTTGATCACGCATTCGATTCCTTTACGTGTCCTGATCAATTCTCCGGCGATTGATCCCCTGATTATCCATATGCGCAAAACACGGAAGCGTTACGTCCCTATTTCGGAAAATATTCAGGAATGGAAAGAATTCGCTCTTGCTCATCCAGATCTCGTCGAACTGAGAATCTGTACCGTCCCTCTTCTGCATTGTCTCCACCTGTGCCATCGAACAGATGGCACAGGCTGTTCATCAATCGGGGAGTATCTTTACGGCGGAGAGTTTAAGGAATTTACAAGAAGACGGCAGGTATCGGATTCCAGTCAGGCTGACGGACTGCCATACCAGGCCTTCACAGATGAGTTCAACTTCCTGTGGGATAATCTTTCGATCCCCATCGAGGACTATGATCCGGACTCTCCTCCTTCAGTCTTTATGGAGGAAAACTAGCCTTCAATGACGCAGAAACATAAAAAGGACGAAATCTCTGGTGGATACACGCAGAGGTTTCGTCCTGAATTATTATCAATCGGATCTGTCGACAGTTGATGAAAAAAACGTTTGCCTGCATTCCTGTTCTCTGGCCATCAGGCTGCGCTTGAAACAGCCGTCTTCTGCTTAGGCGGAATCGCAATGCAAAGACACAGAGCAAGAAGGCCGGCAGAAATCAGGGAGACATAATGGCCCAGATACGGACAGAGCCAGGCACCGATCACAATACCGGTGAAATACGACAGCACAATCACGCTGTAGAGCAGAGTCCTGAAGGCATCCTGCGGATCATGAAGATGCAGAAAGCGCGTGAGATGAATAAACGCATTCTGAAAGCTTCCAGTCAGAACGACTGTCGCAACCGGGTTGCTCCGGATCCGTTTAAACGTGATCGTCTGGAGTCCGCAGCATAAGCCAAAAATCGGATTGGCAAGCGCATTCCAGGAATCCGGAAGAAAGGTCGCCAGCGCAATCAGAATAATTTCAAAAAGAAACGGGACTTTGCGCCATTGCGGATAGCCGGGCTTGTCGTGATAATGCTCGGCAATAACAATTCCAGCCGCAAACATGAGCGGCGGAAAGAGATATTTTGTCACATTGCCAAACTCGCCTTTGGCCAGATCCAGCCCTAGATAAAGCAGGTTTCCGGACTGACTTGAAGCAAAAACATGGCCGCGCGTTACATACGTACAGGCATTGAGAATTCCAATTCCAAGCGTCAGAAGCAGACCGACCCGCATGGATTCTTCATGCTCTTCGACATCTTCTTCAACCAGTTCCCGCATAAGTTCCTTAGGCGCCGGCGCACTGAAATCCGGCTGTGAAGGATTGCTGCTTTGATTATCCGTATGAGAGAGAGTCTCACTCTGTTCATCCATCTTGTCTTTTTCCATCATGGCAGTATTATCCCGCCATCATGACTCCCTGCTTTTTGCGATGCCCGTAACGCTGGAGCTCATCTGCCAGGCAAGGAATTCAGTGTGCAGACAGAACGGACTTATTGTGCGGACTGCTTTGTCGTGCCGGCACGGCCTTTGAGACGGACATGAACTTCATCCCCGAACGTCTTTCCAAGCTGACTGCGCACCTTCTTATTCAGACCGATCAGATAGAACGGCGTTTTCATGCGGACAACCTGTCCGGAATATGGTACGTCATCAAAAAGCGCATCAACAAGCCAGCGGCCTTTGCCAGTCAGCTCTTTGATATCGTAAGGAACTTCTACATAGGCAGCATCCATGTCTCCGTTCTGCACAATAGTTGCATCGAATTCAATTTCCATATCTCTCACCTCATCTGATTCTTCAAGTCTGTATCGTACAGAACGTTCTGAAAAACAGTAATCCAGAAGCACGGATGGACTGAGATAGCGTGATTCAGCCAAGCCCATCTGCCTTTCTGGCAAAAGAACCCGGTCTTTGAAATGAAAGACCAGGCTCTTCGTATGTGAATGAAAACTCTGGATCATCCAGGGAGCTGTACGGTTTACTGATCGATTTTATCGACGAGAACCGATGGAATCGAAATGGTTGCGTTCAGAACGCTTGTATAACTGTACATACCCGTAGATGCTCCATAAACAGTAATAATGTCATCCTCAAGAATCCGCGAAGGCGTGATCGAGGGGTCAAACATGCAGTAGAGCATGTGATCGTAATCCGAGTCAACCGCAAGACGGATTACCGCAATATCATCTTCGTAGAGAACCTGAACCGCTTTTCCGGTGAATTTCACTTTCTGGGCGACAAAATCATCCGGCGTACGGGCGAGCTGTTCGTAGGTAATGCCAGTCTCATAGCCGCGGGCTTCTTCTTCGGCTTTGCGACGGGCTTCTTCCTCAGCTGCCTTTTTCTTTGCTTCCTCTTCCTGTCTCTTGGCTTCGGCAGCTTTTTCCAGTTCTGCATCCGCCTGATCCGCAAGTTTCTTGGCTTCCTGATCCTGTTCCATGCCGTTGTACTTGGTATGCAGATCCGCGTAGAGCGTCTTGACCTTGTCATACTCGCCGGCTTCAAACGCATTGCGTACTTCGCGCAGCGCTGCATCCGGTCCGTTTTTGATTTCGTCTAATTCATTCTGTAATGATTTATTCTCCCGGATTTTATCTCTCAGTCTTTCGCTTTGTTCCTCGTTTTTGTTTTCCAGACTCTGCACTTCACTGCGAAGATCTGAAATCGTTTCTGATGTACTCGATCCGCTGCTGCAATATGAGCAGGTTGAGGCACCGAAAACAAGGGTGCAGATGAGCAGTGTCCAGCCGACTTTCCGGTTGGCGAGAATTCTGTCGATCTTTTCGACAAGCCCCGCTTTTCCCTGTCCCTTTGGCTTCTGTGGATACGGTGCTGCGGGACTACTGCCAGAATCTGCAGGCTCTTTTCCCGCTTTGCCCGGCTTCTTCAGAGCGTCTTTCCAGCTTTTTCTGGATTTTTTGCTTTCAGGATCTGGAATCGCTTCAGTCGGCTCTTGGGAATCCGGTCTTCTGAAAGGAAGCGATAAGTCTGTGGACTGCGCACCGTGGCTGTTTGCCTCCTGAGTATCAAGGGGTGAAGAAGGCGGAACGGGCGGCTGGTCATTTTCGGGTTTACGAAGATCCAGCTTCACATCTTCCGGTTTGTCATTTACTGAATTATTTCTGTTATCGTCGTTCATTCTCTGATCCTCCTGACGCGTATGCGTCGCAGGCTGCGCAGTTCCTGTCTGCAGAGTACCATCAGATATGACATTATTAATGTTAGTATAATTTTTAGGCCAAACAGATTACCAGATTTTACATCAGTACCAGGATTTTGAATTGCGCTTTCAGAAATACTGTCGGCTTTCAGAATTACCTGTTGATCTTCTTTTATCGATCAAGTTCGACAAGTACGCCATAATGGTCGGAAACGACCGGTTCATTTGTGCCGTTAAAGACGACACGGCTTGAGCTGACCGGCGTTTTACGATCAACCCAGACCTGGTCGATGCGCTTGGCACCCTGATCCGGCTGATCTTCCCAGCCGTCGATCAGACCGCCGACTGTCATGCCGCCATCTTTTGTCTGTGCCATCTCGTACGTATCAAACCAGCCCGATGCTTTTACGACATCAGCGGACTGGCCATGAACATTGGCATCCGAGTTGAAATCGCCCATCAGCACGACGAGATCTGCCGGTGTCTGGTCTGCAAGAAGCGGTGTCAGGCGGTTCCACTGTTCAATAAAGGGTTCATTGGGATCCAGCCACCAGGAAAGATGGATGGAGTAGAACCAGCCGTCCTCATTGCGGATGCCAAGAATGCGGCGTGTGCGGAAATCGGTATATTCATCAATCCGGGAAGCAAGCAGATCTGCGCTTTCCAGAATCGGCTTTCTGGAGAACAGCGCTAGACCTTCATCGTATTTGTCATAGCCGATTTTCATCGGCAGCCAGGACCATTCATAGTGCAGACCGGCTTCATGAAGCATCTTTGCGACAAGAAGAGCGTGGTTTCCTTCTTTAAGCTCGCTGCCTTCTGGATGAAAGCGCAGACCGAATGTATCGCCTGTATAGAGCGGAGCGCTCATCAGCTGATTGACTTCCTGCAGTGCGATGACATCCGGCTGGGTGTCTTTTACAAACGAGACAAACTGTTCCCGTTTTTCATTCATGTTCTCTTCCTGTAAAGAGTGAGTGTTTAACGTAAGAATTTTCATATCCTGTCCTTCCTTTATCCTTATTGATCCATGTCTTGTTTCTGGATGTTTTCCATATTCGAACGCATGGATCACCTGCTGAGAATTCTGTCTGGTCCGGCTTTTCGGACCGTTTTTATTTTCTGTACACATCTTAGCGATCTGTCTGAATCTGTGTCTGATCAAACTCCTGTCCATTTTAAAAAAGCCGGTCCGCAGACTGCTTGAATGCCGTTGTCCTTCTTAACCAGACCCTGATCTGGAATTACCGCTGCCACGTCGCTCATCATTTTCTGTGCGAAAATCGGAACGGGAACTTCGGTAATGAAGACGGCTTGCCGCACAGCGGCGCCGCTATGAAAATCAGATTCCCCTGTTCTTTGTCACTCACAGCTTTCCTCCTGGTTATGAGCAGCAGTTTCCCCACAGTTTACCCAGGCTGTGTTTTCTGCCGGGCAATCATCGAACTGTAACCGGTTGAAAAAAGAAAATCCGTCCCGGAAAAGTGCCCGGATGCATCTTCCGGTGCTCAATCCGGTATTCTGAACTATGCTCTGAGACAATAGGTCTGCCAGAAACCATCCGCTCTTCTAAACGGAACCGGCTTATGGCCTTTGATCTCTGGTTCTTTTCATTTGCAGTAACCAATTAATTTCTGCTGCCACGTGGCGGCAGTGTGTAAAGAAAGGAGTTTGCGATGACTGCATCTTCTGCTCGGTCTTTTTTCGGACCTGAACAAGTCGCAGCTTTGCGTCATTCCAAAGCTGCTGTCTTCTGGAGAAAATACGGACAGCTCGTTCTGACGGCCCTCCTTTTTCTCTTTCTTCTGTTTTCCTGGATGGAAAACGTCATTCTGGCCGGTGAGGATTCCGGTCACTATGTGGCTGCTTTTGCGCTGTTTTTCAAATTTGGCCGCTATCTGATTTACCTGATGCTCGCTGTGGCTGTCGTACTCAACCTGATTTCCAGACGGACGTACAACCTGTATCTGTTTCTGGCGATCGGACTGCTGAGCGTAATCGTTCTGATTGCTTCAAGAAACATGCCTCTTGCGATTCTGACGCTTTACCTCTTTGCGTTTACGCCTCTTGGCTTTAAGCGCGGCGTGAAAGTGTATGTACTGGCTCTGTCGATGGTTCTGATCGGCGTTCTGTTCCTGTCTGCACTTGGCGTGTTCCCGAACATCAACATCGATCCGGCAAGAAACCGCTATGGACTGGGCTTTACCTGGGTATCGACCGCACCGGTTCTCTTTTTCTTTCTTCTGATGTCGCTGATGAGCACACAGGCAAAGAAACTGAGCAGCATTACCCTGTGGTCTTTTGTACTGATTGATATCTGTCTGTTTCTGCTGACCGATACCAACTTCACCTTCCTGGCGATCCTGATCCTGCTTCTTGTATTTGCGCTCTATCGCAACAGGCCGGATCTGTTCGCGTTCACGCATAAAAAATGGTTTGCGGTTGCTCTCATGCTTCTGCCGATCGTTCTGACGCTGATTGCTCTGCTCTGTTCCTTCTTCTATTCGGCAGACAATACAGTTCTCAACAGCCTCAACGGAATTTTCTCCGGCCGTTTTGCGAATGCGAAAGCTGCTATGGATGAATATGGCTTCAGCCTCTTCGGAAAGCCAATCGTATGGATGGGCAACTATGCCGGAAGCGTAGGCGAAAACAATTACATGTATGTCGACTGCTCTTACCTTAACTTTCTGCTCAACTACGGCATTCTCTACTGGGCGCTGGTCATGGGCGGCTGTGCACTGATGGTTCATCAGGCTTCAAAATCGCACAATACGCTGATGCTGATCCTGCTGTTCTTCCTGTTCTGCTTCTCGTTCTATGAAGTCCGCCTGCTTAACCCGATCTACAACCCGTTCCTGCTGATTGCCAGCCATGAACTTGCTCTGCCAGAGGGATGGTTTACACAGGGCATTCTTCACCGTCCTGCACGAAAAGAGAAAACAGATAACAGAACGGATCACAAAGCAGATGGAAAACCTTCCCGCTTTGCCGGTTTCATGAATTCTCTCCATACACCAAAAGCTGATAAAAAAGCGGCTGCCCCTGCTGCTGAAAAAGCACCTGAACTGGCTGCGGCGACAATTGTTGAAAGTGTTGAGCCGGACGAGACTGACGAAGCTTTTGATCTGACATCCGCAAAAGCTGCTGCCAGAGAGATTGCTGAAGAAGAATCTGAGGCTGTTTCTGCTCTTAAAAAAGAAGAGGAGCGCACAAGCCTCGAGGAAGCCGCTGCGTTTCTGAGCGAACCGGCTGTCAGCACCGAAACTGTTCTTGAAGATCTCTCCGCTTTATCCGCGCCCGCAGGAAAGACCAATCCTGCCGCAGGCGTTGACCGTGATGATTCTGCCCGCCACAATGAAGAGAGTCCCTTAGCATCGCAATCGAATCCGGACGAAAAAGACATCCGGAACTCGAACTCTGTAAATACAGAGACGGATCAGGGAAAGCCGGAAGGTGATTCCGGCAGGGAGGACTGACTCATGACAGAAGCCGTTTCTTCAAGTCCCTGTTCATCTACCGCAATTGTGGTGACGTATAACCGCAAAGCGCTGCTCGTTCAGTGCATCAAAGCTCTGCTCAAACAGACTGTTCCCTGCCGGATTCTGGTTGTCGACAATGCATCGACCGACAACACGCGTGAAGCGATTGAATCCTATATCGAATCCGGTACGATTGAATATTTCCGCATGGAGAAAAACATCGGCGGCGCAGGAGGTTTCAACTTTGGCCTGAAAACTGCCGCAAATGAAGGGTTCAAGTACCTGTGGGCAATGGACGATGACTGTCTGCCCACTCCTGATGCGCTTGAACAGCTTCTCTCTTTTGCAAAAGAGCATCCGGACTTTGGCTTTCTCAGCTCGAAAGTGCTCTGGACCGATGGTTCAATATGCCGGATGAATGAGCCAAAGCTGCTGGAGGGAAGCTTTAACGACGACAAACCTCGGCGCTGCCGTCAGGCTTCTTTCGTTTCCTTCTTTACCCAGACATCCACCCTGGAAAAACATGGCCTGCCGATCTCTGACTTTTTTATCTGGGGCGATGATGTTGAATACACCAGACGCATTTCTGCAATCGACCCGTCCTGGTATGTACCGGCAAGCGTGGTCGTTCACCATACGGCATCGAATACCGGATCCGATATTTCAAAAGACAGCCTGGAGCGGCTTGGCCGCTATCGCTTTGCTTATCGCAACGAAGTCTATATTGCCCGTGAGGAAGGTTTTTCACGCCGCATGTACCAGCTGGCCAAAATTCTCTATCACACTGGCCGTGTCCTGTTTCTCTCTCCCGATCACAAAGGCGAGAGAATCCGCATGATCTGGTCATCATCGAAAGAAGGTCTGTCCTTCAGTCCGAAAAGGGAGGAATTCCATGCTCCGGGTCATTGAAGTCTTCCGTGAACCGATCGCCAACGGCGGTCAGGAAAGCTATCTGATGAATATGTACCGCAACATCGACCGCACAAAAGTACAGCTTGATTTTTTCACGCCTTTTACGGTGGATAACCCCGCTCTCAAGGCAGAAATCGAATCGATGGGCGGTCATGTCTACAGCGCCAATCATCCCTTTGGCGTCTCCAACAATAAGGTCTTCAAAGAAAGCCTTGAACAGTTCCTTTCCACGCATCACTACCCGATCGTGCACCTGCACTCGGGCAGTGCATATGCACTGATGGAAGGATCACGTCTGGCCGCAAAAGCCGGCGTTCCGAATATTCTGGTTCACTCGCACTGCGGCGGGTTCAAGAACCTGAAATACCGGATCATCAAAACGATTTCCATTCCATGGATGCTCCGCTATCCGACCAAATATCTAGCCTGCTCCGATCTTGCAGCCGAGTGGAAATTCCCCGCAAAAATCATCCGCTCGAAAAACTATACCGTTCTCAAAAATGCGGTCGACCTCGATGTCTTCCGTTATAACCCAGAGTGGAATCATGAGATTCGCCAGTCGCTTGGCATTGGCGAAGATACGCTGGTCGTCGGTCATGTCGGCCGGTTTTCTCTACAGAAAAACCATGCGTTTCTGATCGATATCTTTGAGCAGATTCATAAGCTGCACCCAGATTCTGTTCTGATGCTTGCCGGAAGCGGCGAGCTTGAAGATGAAATCCGAACAAAAGTTCACGAGAAGCATCTCGATGATGCAGTGCTCTTTCTGGGAATCCGCAAAGACATCAACAAGCTGATGAATGCCATGAATGTCTTTGTTCTGCCCTCCTTTTTTGAAGGCCTGCCTGTAGTCGGCGTTGAAGCACAGTGCACGGGCCTTCGCGTAGTGACTTCAACAGCTGTTGCCAGAGAGCTGCCAATCGAAAACATGGCTCTTTATATTCCGCTGGAAGATTCGCCTGAAACCTGGGCGAAGAAGATTCTTGAATTTGCGAAATACGAAAGACACGATACGTCCGAGCAGATCCGCAAAGCCGGCTATGAAGTCAAAGAAGCCGCCCGCAAGTTCCAGGATCTGTATCTCTCTCTTGAGGGGGATCATGCATGAAACTGACCAACTACATCATCACCCACAAGCCCTTTACGCCTCCTGCCGATCCGTCCTACGTTCCGCTTCAGGTCGGCTTTGGCGAAGACTTTGGCTTTCTGCGGGATAACACAAACGAAAACATCGCAGCGAAAAATGCGAACTGGTGCGAGCTGACCGGTATCTACTGGATCTGGAAAAACGACCAGACAAGCGACTATATCGGCATCTCTCATTACCGCCGCTATTTCGAAAAAAAAGGCGCACCGATTTCCGGTGCGGATGCTCTTGCACTGCTTAAAGACTGCGATGTTCTGATTGCAGAATTTGAACCGTACCGCCAGAGCGTCTATGAGCAGTACGCGATCGAATCCGGTTTTGCAAAAGACCTTGATACCGTACGGGATATCATCCAGGAAAAATATCCGCGGGATGTAAAAGCTTTTGATGCCGTTATGGCACAGGGCGGTCTGTCTCAGTACAACATGATGATCGCATCAAAAGAAATCTATGATGACTACTGTTCCTGGCTGTTTTCCATTCTCGAAGAAGCTGAACGGCGCATCGATCTGACTGGCTATAACGATTATCAGAAGCGGATCTTCGGCTTCATCTCTGAGCGTCTGCTCAACGTCTATGTTCTGGCCAGACACTTGAACGTACGCCATATGCCCATTCTGCAGACAGAAATGAGCACAAAAGACAGGATGCGTCTGTCGCTTCGCCGCCAGAAAAACCGTCTGCTCTTCTCTCTTTCCAACTCATCTTCTAATTCGCCCGGCTCCTCAGCATAAGCTGTCTGCCGGGCTTTTTTTCAGACAGAAAAGCCGTCTTGCTCCTGTTTTGGGAGAAGACGGCTTTCGTATGCAGAACGTTCTGTTATTCGATTAAATACGATCTGTTCTGGCTTCCTGCAAAGACTTATGGAAGCGGGTTGATTTGGGGATCAACGCTCAGACGGACCGCAAGCCATGCCTGGTTGAGTGCAGAAGCTGCTGCGTCGATTTCATCCTGGGTATGATCGGCAGTTTCTTTTGTATCCAGAATATCCTGGGCCGCTTTGAGTTTATCGCTCAGGGCTGTCCAAGCATCGTTAGCCTGGAAATTTGCGGCTTCTGCCCCTTTGACATCATCGCAGGCAGTCTGCAGAAGCGAGTAATCGAGTTCAGGTTCAACGACAGGCTGAACCGGGTTGTCATCGGCTGAAATCCACAGAGCAGCATCGCTGACAGTCAGAC
>Jenna_p2__coassemble_1575_pt1 | contig 18059 bp, 17 predicted proteins | sample Jenna_p2__metabat2_high_PE_029 | metagenome-assembled genome bin Jenna_p2
GTCTCTTAAGAATTTTCACTTCTTTCTGCATGTTTTCTCGAAATCCTCATCGTTATATGCTTAACCCGCGTGAATTCTGCCTGTCAGCCACTGCAGAAAAAAGGTCTGATCAAGCCCGGATGTGAGCAGGATCAGACCAGAGTTATGTAATAGAAATCCTCTTCAGAATTATTTGAATTCAGTAGTTGGTCAGAGAGGAAGCTCGATTGTTTCTGATTAACAGCAGTGGTGCCGTCGGAAAGATCTTTGATCGTGAAATTAACTTCAAGAGTTTCAAGTTTATCCAGGCTCAGCCCTTCTTCACTCAGATCACTCGGAAGCAGAGCGATTCCGGTATCCCGGGAATTCAGTCCAAAGACTGTAAAGCTACCGATGAACGAAGACGGTTTCTGCTCTGTTCCATTGTAGGTGCAGCTGTTAATTTCCACTTCAATGACGTCGTTCGTCAGGTTGTTGACGCATAAGGTTACGGCAGAACCTTTGTCATCGGTCTCTGAACTGATCAGGTAAATTTCGACTGTTCCATCTTTATACACCGCTTTGCAAAGAATAGATGTGTTGTAGACAGAACGGTAGATTTCTTTTTCGCCATACGGATAAGCAGAAAGAACTTCGTTGAACAGTGTCTCTTCTGTATCCGAGTTCTGAACTTCAGCTTCGATCTGAACAAATTTGAAGTCACCGGCTTCATTGGCAGATGCGTCAGCTTTCAGTTCAAACGTTTTAGTTTTTCCAGCTTCTGCAATTCCCGAATCGCCAAAATCACTGCAATGAATTCCATTAACAGCAAGGTCCTGCAGTTTATAAGCCAGAGTCTTATCCGATTTATTGGTGAACGAGCCACGAATCGCATATCCGTCGCCGTCTGATGCAATAGAAGTCAGTTCCAGTTTAAACAGATCTGTGTCAGCCATAACGCTGTCATCTTCACTGAGCGTAACATCCTGTGATGCATTTTCCTGAGCGACTGGTCTTTCCTTAGTTGGATAGGACGTTGTATTTGCTTCAACGAGTACCGTTTCGGCTGAGGCAGTTTCTTTGGTCTCAGTTACCGTACTCGAAGTCTGTACGGATGACTCGGTTTTAGATTCTTCAGATGCAGCTGGTGCATCTGAAGAACTGCATCCCCCTGCAGCAAGTGCGCACTGACAAGGAAGAGCATTCCGTATTTAAGTTTTTTCATTTTTTCTCCTTATGCTGCAGCCAGCCAGGTATTCTACACCCTTCGCCAGCTGCTTTCTGTTCAGAATCCGGTTCAAAGAAATATATAACTTCGCACCGGTAACATAGGTCTCAATATATATATATATATATATATATATATATTAGCGCGGCACTATAACATAACCATTATGCAAAGTTCTGCACTAAATCAGCTAAACGACTGAATGCTCAGTTATTCGTTAAAACCATTTTTTTGGATAAAGCGAATTGAAAAAAATTGTTCCATTCTGTTTAGCTATTCTTATTTACATAGAACAAATAATTAAAGCGTTATAGAATATTTTCTGCATCATCCAAACAGAATCAAAAAGAGAAAACAAAGACCGCAGAACGGTCAGCCCGCCATGAGTGAAAGGAAAGCAGGTGATACTCCGCCTGTGCCTTATGAGGTGCGAAGGACCATCATCTTTATCTCTTATTTTTTCTCTTGCTTTCCGAAATTGCAGTTCGGAAATAGGTAGAAAATAATTAACGGTTTGAAAATCTGATAGCCATAAGCTAGAAATTCAGCAGTCAGAAATGAGTACAAGTACCTGATTACTGATTCCCTTTCCATGGTCTGATATCTTCCAGCCATCCCTGCTCTGCCCAGTATTTTGCATCCAGGTATTCCGGATCATTTTCATACAGGGATGTCTGCATCATTCGGACAAAGAAAAACTTGAGCTTTACTGCCGGACTGATCTGCGGCAACTGATCGTAGCGGATCCTTGCCATCTTTGCGGACAGGCGCCTGATTCCTTTGGTCAGTTCTACCCGTTTCTTTTCAGGAAGCTGATCCCAGAGAATCTCGCTCATCAGTTTGCCGGTAAAAATCCTGATATCAGAAATTCCCCACCAGGAAAGACTGTGCTGAATATCTTTAGCCGCTGATCGGGCTCCGGATCCCAGACACTGCGTAATAATTATCGCCCGCTTTTCAAACAGTTCGCGTGCCGGACGGTGCGGAATCCATAGATAGGCAAGATGATCGAGCAGTGTTTTCATCGCTCCTGTCGTATGCATTACGTACGCCGGTGATGTCATTACAATCAGATCTGATTTGCGCAGTGCCTGGTCGATCTTCTGAACGTACAGAGCGTCTTTGCATGTCTGTTCTCCTTTGAACAGACAGCTTGTGCATCCTGAACAGAAAGATGGGCAGTCACGCGGAAGACTGAACTCAGTGATTTCCGCCTTTCCCTGGAACGGCTCCAGAAAGATTTCTTTCAGATGCCAGGTTACACCGTGTTTTTCCGTCCCATTAATCACTGTGATTTTCATTGGCTAACCCCCCCAGAATATCGTGAAGAATCTGCGCATGAACACTGTGACGATTCTCTTTCACACCCAGATCAACGCCAAAAATCTGCGACATGTTTTTCTGCCGGACGAAACCCTGCTGCATGATCGTTACCAGATACAGCGTCCGGCGTCTGAGTTCCTTGTCATCAAGATCCGGTCTGCACTCTGCAACAAGCGGAAGATACGCTTCAAATGTCCGACTTGTGTTGTCATGTTCGGATGGTGACTTCATATCGCTGATCGCGGAAATTCTGGATATAGCTGGGTGATCAAACAGAAAATCAATTGTCAGATTTCCCAGGTACTCTATTTTTTCAAACGGACTGCAGTCTGCGCCAGTCTGCTGCAGATTTTGAAATTGCTCAACCACTGCACTGACCATGCGCTCCACGCACTGTTCAATCAGCGCGTCTTTGTTTCCAAAGTGATAATTCACAAGTCCAAGACCAACTCCGGCTTTTTTGCAGATGTCGCGAACAGTAATTTCATCGATCTGCTCGCCTTTCTCCTCAATCAGTCCGATAGCTGCCTGAATGATTGCTTCTTTGTTATCCATTCTGTTATCCATTCACTCTTCTCCTCTCCTTTCTTCTCTTCTCGCCTCAGTGCTTGAACACCGTTCAGGATTATTCTACTGAACGCTGTTCAAATGTGCAGAACAATTGGATCTGTCGGAACAGGACATGAAAGAAGAGTCTCTTTTCAGGCACAAAGACCGGTCTGCACTTCCGCTTCAGAACCAGAAGCCACAGAAAAGCGGGTAAGGAATTACTTCCTTCCCGCTTCTGTTCTATCTGTTCGTGAATTTTGTAAGTTGCTCAATATGCCTGATTTACTCGAAGATCTCTGCTGTCTGTTCGAGGTACTCCGTAATTGGCAGATGCTGGGGGCAGTGCTGTTCGCACTGTCGGCAGTGAATGCAATCCGAAGCTTTGCCGAGTCCAAGATTTTCCGTCTGATGTCTGTATTTATTATTCATAGGAGCAATCCGGGATGGGCCATACTGAGAAACATTGTTCATCATTTTAAAGAATTCAGGAATTGGAATCTTCTTAGGGCAGTCGTCGACGCAATAACGGCAGCCGGTGCAGGCGATGCTGGCTTTGGAAGCAAGCAGGTCTGCTGCATCATGAACCAGCTTCTGCTCGTCTTCGCTGAGCGGCTTGAAGTCTTCCATGTAGGAAAGGTTATCTTCCACCTGCTCTGGATTCGACATGCCGGAAAGCACCATGGCAACGCCTGGGTGCGAAGCTGCAAAACGTACAGCCCAGGATGCCGTGGACATCTCCGGTTCTTTTTCTTTGAACATCGCTTCGATATCTTCTGGCAGACTGGCGAGCAGTCCGCCTTTTACTGGTTCCATGACCAGAACTGGTTTGCCGTGACGTACAGCTGTTTCATAGCAGGCCCGTGACTGCACATCCGGGTTGTCCCAGTCTGCATAATTCAGCTGAAGCTGTACGAGTTCCATTTCCGGATGACGGGTCAGAATTTCATCTAGTACTTCCGGTGAGTCATGGAAGGAGAAGCCTATATGGCGGATTTTTCCTTCTGCTTTCTTTTTCTGTACAAAATCAAATGCTCCCATCCGCTCAGCCTGTTCCAGATAATCTTTGTTCATGGCGTGGAGCAGATAGTAATCAAAATATTCGGTTCCGCAGCGTTCAAGCTGACTTTCAAAAAAGTCTTCCAGCTGATCCGCTTCGCTGATCATAAAGAAGGTCAGTTTGTCTGTAATGGTAAATGAATCACGCGGATAGCGTTTCACGACGCATTCTCTGAGAGCCTCTTCGCTTTTTCCTCCGTGATAGGGTGCAGCAGTATCGAAGTAGTTGAAGCCGGCTTCCATGTAGCGGTCAACCATTTCTGAAGCGGTTTTATAATCAATCTTTCTGGTATCGTTCGGGTCTGTCAGCGGCAGACGCATCAGACCAAAGCCAAGTTTTTTTGAGTTCACCGTATGAAATCCTCCTGCTGTCATATTATTTTTATTTCAGAAAAATAACAATGTTCTCTATGGATTTCCACTTCCCCTTTCCGGGAACCGTCCGGATTTGATTCTTAACCAGGCTTCTGCAAAAAGAACCAGCAGATGTTCCTGGTAATAAGCGCCGGGATCTGCTGGTTCTGTTCTGTTTAATCTGTAAAACTGCCTCTGAGTCTGAATACGACAGTTCTGTCACATCCTGAAGATAATCAGAACGGTTTATTCAACACCGATGATAAAGGAGTAAACCGGCTGCTTACCGTTGTAGATTTCTACTTCGGCTTCGCTGATCGTGCCGATGTATTCAGCAAGTTCGTCAGCCTGTTCTTTTGTTGCTCCCTCGCCGTAGATCAGAGTGACAAGTTCGCTGTCATCATCAAGCATTTTTGCAAGAAGCGTTCTGGTGACTTCCATCATATCGGAAGCGGACTCAACGATGCTCTTGCCAAGGATACCCATGTACTGACCAGCTTTGATCGGCAGGCCTTCATAGGTTGTATCTTTGATCGCGTAAGTAACTTCACCGGATATGACGTGCGCGATGGCTTCGTTCATGTCAGCAAGGTTGTCTTCGAGATCAACTTCCGGGTTGAACATAACGCATGCGGAAAGTCCCTGCGGAATTGTTTTCGCCGGGAGAACATGTACGTCGCGATCTTCCATAACCTGAGCTGCCTGATTGGCTGCCATAACAATGTTGGAGTTGTTTGGCAGGATCAGAATATGGTCGCAGTTCAGTTTTTCAATTGCGCTGATGAAGTCTTCTGTGGACGGGTTCATTGTCTGTCCGCCGGAAATGACAATATCCGCACGGAGTTCTTTGAACATGTCACGGATGCCATCACCTGCAGCAACTGCGATCAGTCCGTATTTCTTATGCTCAGAATTGATATGTTCGAGTTTCTCTTCTTCTTTGTTGAGGATTTCTTCGTGCTGATCCGTCATGTTTTCAACTTTCAGCTTGATGAAACGTCCTTGGCGTTTGCCCATGCGTACGGCAGTTGCCGGCTCAAGAGTATGGACATGAACCTTAACGAGGTCGTCATCCTGAACGCAGACGATGGAGTTTCCGATTGCAGCAAGTTCGTCTTTGAACTTCTGCTCCGAGAAGTTGCGTACGCCGCGCTCAGAAAGCTGAAGGATGAATTCAGTACAGAAACCGTATTCGCCTTCACCTTCGATTTTTGCCTGGCTGGCTTCCGAAGAGGCTTTCTCGCCGGTTTCAGCTTCGACTGGCTTGCCTTCCATTGCTGCAAGCATACCCTCGAGAATGGAGAGCAGACCTGCACCGCCGGAATCAACAACGCCGACCTCTTTGAGGACAGGCAGCAGATCCGGAGTTGTATCCAGCGAGATCTTGGCCTCTTCGACCATTTTGCGCATGACATCAACACAGTCTGTGATACCGTCGGTTGCAGTATAAGCATAGGTATAGTCGGCAGCCTCGCGGACAACGGTCAGGATCGTTCCTTCAACCGGACGCATGACAGCTTTGTAGGCAACGCGGCTTCCGTTTACGAGAGCCTGTGCGAGCTGCATGGCATCGATCTGGTCATCATCTTCAACAGCCTGATAGAAGCCGCGGAAGATCTGCGAAGTGATAACGCCGGAGTTTCCGCGTGCGCCCATCAGAAGGCCGCGGGAGAGTACTTTGGCAATTGCTCCGACTGTCTGCGCATCCGACTTCAGTGCTTCTTTTGCTCCGCTTGAAAAGGTCAGATACATATTGGTTCCGGTGTCTCCATCCGGGACCGGGAAAACGTTGAGGGCATCAATTCTCGCCTGGTTGTTGCCAAGCGAATTCATGCCCGAACGGATCATTTCACGAAAAAGTTTACCGTCAATATATTCCATTCTCAGTGCTCCTTACTTCACCGCTCTGACGCTCTGAACATAGAGATTGACTGCGTCGACTTTAATTTCAAGGGTTTTCTCGATGACGTAACGAACACGCTGCTGTGCAGCAACCATGACTTCGGACAGTTTGATGCCCTGCATGGCAATTACGTAAATATCGAGGATCAGAGAGTTTCCATCCTGGCGGACGATGACGCCGCGCGAATAGTTATCCCGTTTGAGCAGCTCAGCCCAGCCGTCTTTCAGCATTTTCTGACTGGCCATTCCGATAATTCCGTAGCATTCGTTGATCGTACCGCCAACCAGGTTGGCAATGGCATCCAGAGAAATCTCGATTTCTCCGTATTCCGTTGATTTATGAATCGGCATATTAAGCCTCCTGTTTTCTATACATGATAAAAGCGGCGCCTGTTGCACCGCATTAATTATATCGACTTTTTACGGGAAACAAAAACGTTTAGATAGGCCAGAACGTGTCGGTCGCAGCCTCATAGGTATAGACTATGCCGCTGTCCATGGCGCGGAACAGCTGGGTAGAAGGCGAGTACTGGAAGTTTTCAACAGCAGCTGCTTCCCAGTCGCTGATCTGCGATACATCAACCGTCATTTCACCATTGTCCGTTGTGACAGTCACAGGACCATAGTACAGCTGGGGGATATTTGCCGGATCAATCGGTGCGGACTGTGTTTCCTCTTCTCCGGCAGTCTCTTCATTTCCGGTATCTGTGCCTTCTTCCTTATTCTCTTCATCCGTCTCTTCTTTGAAGGTCGGGTCAATGACTTTTTTCGGAATTTCACGGTTAACCGCGCGCTCTTCCGGCGAAAGATACATATAGGTACAGGAAACCTTATTGACGACATTGTTCTCTCCATCGAGAAGCAGACAGACATTGTCGCCCGTCAGATTTTCCAGAATTTTTGAATAAGTGCTCATCATGAACAGAGACGGAATAGAGGTAAATACCGTATTTCCGTCCTGCAGAACCAGTTTGAGCATATTTTTGTCATAACTCTCAGACCATGGCTGAATTTCTGCAATCCGCTCATAAACTGCCCGGGTCAGCTGATCCGGGTATTTTCGTGTCTGTTCACAGATCTTCGAAATCGTCGAATCACTCAGATCTACAAGCAGCGGATAGTGAATGAGGGTTCGCAGCTCCTGCTCGTTTTCAATCGGGATCCGTTCGTCATCGGCAGTAACCAGATAGTTGGTATTGTCTTTGACGTAATAGCCGATAATCAGTTTTTCATCAACCGTGATCGACAGGTCCTGACCATTGCGTACGACTGAGGCTTCCTGAATCAGAGGATTCTCCTCAAGCTTGGACTGAATGGAGCTTGGGCTGTTGAAAATCATCAGGTTGTTGACGCTGACATCTGCGATTTTATAAATCTGCGAAGCGGAATAATAATAGTTGCCTGTTACATTCAGCGCACGGATCTGAAACTCTTTTGTAAAGGGATAAATACAGATCAGAGCCATGCCAAAGATGGCATAGGCAAGAAGAAGCCGGGTTGGAACTTTTCGTCTGACCCGTTTTTCGGCAGCCGGATCTTCATCTTCGATGTGATCGTTGCGCAGGAAAGAAAACCAGGTCTGAACCTTAGAGAGAACCGAAGACTTCTTCCGTTTCGGACCCTGGTCTGTTGATTTTTTCTTTTTTCTGTCTTCCATTCCAGTTGATCCTTTCTACTTCGGTAATCAGAGAGATTCCGTATTTCTCAAGCGCTGCCTGCTGAATCTGGCGGATCAGAGAATCTACGTCAGTCGCAAGTGCATCGCCGTTTTCGTTAATAATAAAGTTGGAATGCATTTCGCTGACTTTCGCACCGCCCTGACGGCGGCCTCGAAAGCCAAGATCATCCACAATACGCCAGGCCTGTTCGCCCGGAGGGTTGCGGAAAACAGAGCCGGCACATGGTTTGGAAACCGGCTGACTGGACAGCCGGCGCTGTTTACGCGAATCCATCAGTGCCTGAATCTTCGTACGGTCTTCCGGTTCCAGCTGCAGTCTGGCCGACAGAATGACCCAGTCTTTATGCTGCTGAAAAGCAGAATGCCGATAGGTAAAGTCGAGATCTTCTGTTCTGATCGTACGGATTCCCGAATGGTCGAGAATCGTGACATCAATCAGAATTTTCGAAAGATCGCTAAGATACGCGCCGGCATTCATATAAATGCCGCCGCCAAGCGTTCCGGGAATACCGGAAGCAAATTCAAGGCCGGATAGCGAATGATTCTTTGCTTCCTGACTCATGGCGATCAGTGAACATCCGGCACTGGCCCGAAGGATCGTACCGTCAAAAGAGAACGAGGTAAATTCTCCCTGCAGATGAATCACAGCACCATGAAACGGATGATCAGCAATCAGAACATTGCTTCCGTTGCCTAAAACAATCCAGTCGATCTTTTCCTGATTCAGATACTGAATCAGTCCTTCAAGATCTGCTGTTGAATCGACTTCAATATAATAGTCAGCCGGTCCGCCGATTTTATACGTGGTATGCCGGCGCATCGGTTCGTCATACAGTACAGATCCAAACGATTCAAGGATGCTGCGGTCTGTCATTTTGACGCCACATTCCCTTCTTTTCTTCGTCTGTTCTGTTCAATAATCTCGTTTGCCCAGGCAATCATATCGGGCGCCGCATTCGGTTTTCCGATGGCTTTTGTGCGGTTCATCAGATCCTGGCGTTTTTTCTCATCCATGAATGCTTCATCGATGGCTTTTTTCAGAGAATCCGCATTGAGATCTTTCTCTTCAAGCATGACTGCAGCCCCTTCATCGACCAGCATCTTTGCGTTGTAGAACTGGTGGTTTTCCGCAACATACGGCGATGGGATAATGACTGCCGGAATGCCAAGGGCGGTCAGTTCAGCAAGTGTAGTGGCACCCGCGCGGCAGACCATGCCATCAAGCATGCCATAAAGACGGAGAGCATCCACATAGCCAACCGCATTAACATTGCTCATCGAATCGAACTGATGCAGTGCATCGCTGTTATCCTTTCCGCAGACATAAACAATCTGCATCGAGGGGTCTGTTTTTGCCAGAGCTGTCTGCATCAATTCATTGACGGACGCACTGCCAAGCGATCCCATAACGATCAGAATCGTCTTCTTGGAAGGATCCAGACCAAGCGAACGGAAATAATCTTCATCTGCTTTGGCTCTTGCGGCCAGAGTGGCTCTCGGGTTTCCTAAAAGCCGTACCTGAGGCAGATTGAAATCATCTGTCGCTTTCTGGTAGCAGGTAACAATACCGGAAGCGTCTTTGGCAACAAGCTTGTTCGCTTTTCCGATAATTGAATTCTGCTCGTGAAGCATAAAAGGAATATGAAGATCCTTGGCAGCCATGGCAGCAGGGGCTGTAACATAGCCGCCAAACCCGATCAGCAGATCGGGCTTTTCTTCTTTTAAATAGCCTTTGATTTTCTGTGCGGAAACCAGCATGCGCCAGACCGCTTTAGCTTTATTGATTGCGCTGCCGGTAAATCCGGAGGCATGTACAGGCAGGAAACGATAGCCCGCTGCCGGGACAATCTGTGCTTCCATCCGGTCATCGTTGCCGATAAAGACAATCTCTGTATCCGGTTCCTGTTCTTTCCATATTTGAGCGAGGGCAAGAGCCGGATAAATGTGTCCGCCAGTTCCCCCGGTTGCGATTAAGATTTTTTTCATAAGAATCCGTTTCAGTATACCATTCGCATGAGGGGCCCTCAAAAAGCTTATTCAAACGTAATTGAATTTTCACAAACGCTGCTCATTCGACTCCACATGCTGTTCCTGCAGAACCGGACCATATTTTCTCCTGACCCATCAAAGATCAGATAGCCGGCAGAACTTTCTGTCTTCCCGTTCAGTTCTGCACTCAATTTCCCTTCATCCTTTTTATAACACGTCTTTCATACGCGTTATACGCTTTCCCGGTTTAGGGGCCAATCCATAATAAAACGTTCGGAAGACTCCGGCTACCTCGAGCATCAGACAATATGAAAATAAAAAGCGCTTCGTTCTGATCGATTCAGAACAAAGCGCTTCAGTCATTTCAATCCGTTCAGTCTGCGACTGATGCTTCAATCGGAGCACTCCACGGTTCCATCATGCCCATCAGAACATAGCGCTGATTGGAATACAGACCATAGTCAAGGTTGCATGTGGAAAGCGTGACAAATCTGTGATCTCCATAATCCAGCGGACGGTAGTAGAGAGCTTCATGCTCAATGGCACTCATCACTTCGGATTTATAATCGCCAAAGTCAGTTGTGTAGACCGTTGCATCATCGCTGCCCATATAGAAAGCATTGACGGTGCATCGATAGTTCTGATCCGGTGTCAGAAGCCAGAAGTATGGATGAGCATCAAAGAAATCGAGATTTTCAAAATCCTTCAGATTGGTAAACATGCCGCCGATGTCGACGGAATGGGCGTAGATAATCGAGTTATCATTGCGGTAATCAGGATTCTGTGTGGAATCCAGGAATACAGCGCCCAGCGAGTTGTATTCACCAGTAAAGGAATGGGTCAGGTAATAGGAGTTGTCAGAAGCCTGAACAACCGGGAAAGAAATGCCTGTTCCAGGTACGATCAGCCAGGCAGTGACATTCGGGTTTGCGGCTTTCAGGCCGGTCCAGTCAACATTGAATACGGCCTGTTCCTGTTCCATTTCTCCAGTCGGTTCATTCACATTGTCATCCGATGGCGAAGCTGTAAGATACTGCTTCAGCTCGGCTGTCTCTGTTTCAATGACATGATTTCGGTTCCAGATCTGGTAAATCATGAAACCTGATACAGCCATTACGACAACGCAGATCGCCATCAGAGTTCGAAGAATAATCTTTCTGCGTTTTTCCTTTTTTAATGCCTTTTCATCTTCCGTCTGAACGGCAGAGGATGTTTCTGTTTTTTTCATATCGTTCTTCTCTTTCTGATTTTCGCCTTTCTTTTTATCATCCGCATCCGCTTCAGTTTTTGTATCGGATTTGCGGTTTTTGATTCGTTCTTTCTGATCCGGTGCAGCCCGAAGTCGGTTTGATGACCCCTTCCTGACGGTTTCCGTTTCAGTTGTATTCAATACGGCTGGTTCTGTCTTTTCTTTATCTTCCGCCTGTTTATTCTGGTTATTCTCTTCATCCAGAATAAGGGTACTCTCAGAACCCTCCGGTTCAGTATTCATCTGTGTTTCAGCATCTTTTTCATCCGGTCCATCCGGTGATAGCGGATCTGTGGATTTTTTGATATCACTGTTCTTTTGCATGAGTCTATCTTAACGGATTTGCGTTTCTGGACAAAGGTTTCCTATGCAAACATCCATTGATTCAGGAAGAATAGCAGAAAAGGATTTTCGAAGTGCAATCCTGGTTTTAAACCCTTTGAACAAGCTGAAACGAATTATTTTATTTCATATTATCTTCTCACGAAGATTTGCAGATATATACCGGCATATCAGAATACCGCTATACCGGCGGCTTACCTGTCTGCAGTGAGGAAATCAGATTGCATCAAAAAAGCAGACCGGTTTCGATCTGCTTTCTATGTGTTTGTCTTGTTCAGGTATTCCGGAAAATCGAATTACTTCGTCAGTTTGGAAGCAGCAGCTTCGTCAACGATAACGATTACGTCTGGATGGTTCTGCAGAACGGAAGCCGGGCAAGCTGGATCAACTGGTCCTTCTACCATGGCTTTGACTGCATCTGCTTTGGAGTCGCCATTAGCAACCAGCAGGATTTTCTTAGCATCCATAACAGTTCCGATACCCTGAGTGATTGCGTGTGTCGGAACTTTGTTGATGTCGTCGTCGAAGAAACGTTTGTTAGCGTCTCTTGTGCTTTCGGTGAGCTCAACGATATGAGTTCTTTCATCGAACGGTGTGCCTGGTTCGTTGAAGCCGATGTGTCCGTTGCGGCCGATGCCCAGCAGCTGCACGTCAACACCCTTAACTTCATCGTCGTATGCTTTAGCATCTTCAGCGGTCGAGCCATAAGGAACATGTGTGTTCGCTGGATCGATGTCGATGTCTTTGAACAGGTGTTCGTTCATGAAGGTGTAGTAGGACTGAGGATCGTTGCGGTCGATTCCTACATACTCATCGAGGTTGTAGGTCTTAACGTCCTTATAGGAAGTTCCGTTTTCCTTATGGTCTTTAACCATTTCAGCGTACAGGCCTTCTGGCGAGCTTCCAGTAGCGAGACCCAGTACAGCGTCCTGACGAGCGTCCAGGACTTCTTTCATGACTTTGAACGCCTCTTTAGAGAGTTCATCGTAGTCTTTTGTAACAATAACTTTCATGGATTTCCTCCTCCAGTTTCTCTTCATATTATAGGACGACTGCCTGTGAAAAATGAATGCAAACTGAATGAATCAAATAAATCTTTATTTATTCCTATCTTTCATTTTTGCGGACATATCTTGCAGTATCTGCCCCAAAATATGCCGTCATGATCGTAAGATATTCGTCATAGCAGACCATTCTTGGCCAGGAAAGCAGCTGCATCGGAACTCCAAACAGAACAATTCTCTCTCCGCTGTCCTGCAGTTCATTTCGAAGATAGAATCCTTTCCGGCGTCCTGCCATTGGATCTTCTGCCGTTCTCGGATCTTCAATCTCGACAAGGAACGGACGTTTTCTCCGTTCTTTAGCCCAGCTGAGAATGTGGCTTCCCAGTTTATGATCGCGGAATTTTTCGGATACGGCGAGATAATCCAGAACATCCATAGCTTCTCCAAGAATGAAGAACAGTAAAGCTGCAGGTCTGTTTTCAAACAGACCGATAAACAGCTCCATCTTTCCGTTTTCCTGACCAGAAAGGATCATCTCAAATGGCTTTCTCTCACTGTCCGGGAAAGACTGTTCATAGATTTCATAGATCTCCGGCAGCGCCTTGCTGTTTCGGTCAAAAGGAACAACGACAAAACGGCTGTCTGATTTCGAATCAGCAGCCTGTTCTGTCTTATCGATAATTTCTGTATTTTTATAATCTGTCATGTAATAACCATAACAGGAATGTACATTTTTGTGTTCAAACAGCTTTATTCTTTGTCCGTCTCAGATATCTTACTTCTCTGCTCTCAAAGACTCCCACTGTTTTCTTGTCATATGGTTTTCAATCAGATCTCTGATTTCTCCTAAAAGAGGGACTGGTACGTTTTTGCGTTCTGCGAAAAATGTATAGCCAAGTTTCTCCTGAGCCCGCTTCGATTTCTCGTTTCCAACATAATGAGCGCACCAGACGGCATCCAGATTCAGCTTTTCAAAACCATAATCTATCAGCCGATTTCCTGCTTCGACAACATATCCGTTTCCCCAGTAAGGCTTGCCGATCCAGAATCCCATTTCCTTTGCTTTCTGCTTTTCCGGATTCTCCAAATGCGTTTCCATTAATGAAATGGCTCCGAGCGGTTCAGGCTCACCTTTGAGACAGATCGCAAAGGTCAGCGGATCATTCAGTGTAGTTCGAATGATTTCAAGACTTTCCTGCACATCTTTGTGCGGAGGCCAGCCAGCTCTTGGCCGATGTCCGGATCTTTGCAGAGTTCATACAGCTGCGGGGCATCTTCATCTTTCCATGGACGAAGAATCAGGCGTTCAGTTTCGAGAATCGTAGTCATCCCCTCTTTCATGGCTTAATGCACTGTTTTCAGTCGCACTGTTTATTTCTCATCATTTTAACGGAACTCTGTTTTGTTGAAATGAGAAACAGGCATAAACAGAAGAAGTGTACGAATCCAAATCATTTATTGACAGATGATCAAAATCAGCAAACGGCAATTCTGTCTTGTAAGACAAAAGAAAAACTCTGCCGCAGATGCGGCAGAGTTCAGAGTGCTTATCTTAGAAAACAAATGCAGTAGCTTCAACACCAGCAGCTGCAAGAGCAGCGTCTTTAGATGTGTACCAAGGTACAGGAATCAGAGGAGTATAGCCGGATCCGAGGATACCGAAGATACCAGCGACGATACCGATAGCAAGGAGCAGAAGGATACATTTGATTGGTGTCCATCCTTTTTTGAGGAGGAAGTACATCAGGAGAGTGAGCAGCAGAGGAATCAGGCAAGGCAGGATTGCGTTCAGGTAGTCCTGGAGGACAACTGGTTTTGCACCGTTTGCAAATACGATACCAGTGGTGGTTCCGCCGCCATAGTTAGCAGTAAGAGCACCTACTACGAATACACCAAGGATAGAAGCAGCGCGTGTGAATTCTTTAGCGTTAGCTGTCATCATCTTAACTGCATCAAGACCAAGGTTGTAAGACCAGTACATCAGCACGTAACGGAGAATCATTTCGATACCGAAAGCGATTACGAAGTACAGGATTGGACCCATCATGGATCCGTTGATTGCCATACCGCAAGTCATACCAGCGATAATAGGAATCAGTGTGAACCAGAAGAGAGCATCACCGATACCGCCCATAGGAGCAGCAGTGGAGATACGTACAGCACGGATTGTCTGAATATCCATTTTGTTCTGCTCCATGGAGAGAACGAGACCCATAACGAATGTTACGAGGAACGGATGAGTATTCAGGAAGTCAAGGTTCTGAGCCATCGACATGGACAGGTCAGTCTTGTTTGTGTGAACCTTTTTCAGACCAGGGATCATCGACCAGAGCCAGCCGATAGCCTGCATACGTTCGTAGTTGAAGCAGATCTGGAGGTTGCAAGAACGCCAGATCATTTTTGTCAGCGTGCCTTTGTCTACACGTGGTGCAGGAGTCAGGTCTGTGTAATACTGCATATCCTGCAGATTCAGTTCAGACTTGGAAGTATTAGATGCCATCTGAGAATCCTCCTAAACCAGCGTTAGCAGCTGCTTCTTTGATATTGATCGAAGTGAAGTAGTTGCTGCAAGCGATTCCGATACCGATGAAGGCGATCAGAACGAGAGTTGCAGAAGCAAGAGCTTCGATGTTTCCAATAACCAGAGCCATGGCGAAGCCAGCCAGGAAGTAGCCCCACATGTCATTGGAAAGCATAATTTTCAGCAGTACGCCGAATCCGACAAAACGCATCATTCCGCCGGCTACGCCCAGACCGGACATGAACCAGGAAGCGTTCTCAGACAGAGACTGCATTGCAGGCTGAATGGTTTCACCACCGTAGTAAGCTACGATAGCGATAACTGCGAACAGACCGCCGAGGAGGGCAACGTCAGCAGCAATAGCCTGTGTAACACCTTTTGTTTCACCCTTCGAAACGGTTTCATCGCACCATGCGTTGAAGGAAGAAGCGATTGTGAACACGATGGTTACAACATAAGTACCGAATACGGAGAAGATAACAGCGGCTCCAAGAGCGGAATCAACATCCATACCAGTTTTAACAGCGAAGATCATAGCTACGACTTCACCGATAACTACGTTTGCGGGCTGAGCTCCGCCGACAGGCATAGAACCAATCATCATCAGTTCGTATGTTCCGCCAAGTACCAGACCGGTGTTTACGTCACCAAGGATTGCACCGATGATCGGGCAGGCACAGATTGGACGGTAAACGATTTCGGTCAGAGAAAACTGGTCAATCGCGAACAGGAAAGTTACGATCGCCAATAAAACGACTTGCATAATTTTTCTCCTTTGTTCTGCTTGTTTTAATACTTTTTAGCTAAAGAGTTTGGATACGTCTTCTTTAGCCGTGTTTGGTGTGCGCTGAATTTCGAGTGTAACTCCGAGATCCTGCAGCTTTTTGAATGTAGCGACGTCATCATCGTCAACAGCAACGCTGGTAGCAACCTGACGTTTGCCCTCGTGCATGTGCATGTTACCAATGTTAAGTACTTTGATTGGCACGCCGCCTTCGACGAGTCTGAGAGCATCCTGAGGTGTCTCAAGGATCAGGAAAATCTTCTGAGCCGGGCTGGCTTTGTCGATAACTTTGATCGTCTTGTCGATATCAAAGTAACGAGTCTGCGCATAAGCAGGAGCCGCCATGTTCATAAGGCCCTGACGGAACTGGTCTTTTGCAACTGCGTCGTTAGCAACGAGAAGCAGGTTAGCGCCGACCACTCCGGCCCACTGCGTAGCAACCTGTCCGTGGATCAGACGGTTGTCGATACGTGTCGCAACAATGTTTGGCATTCTATTTCTCTCCTTTCTATCAAGCTATGCTTAATGTAAGCACTCTCTTGTCTACGATTATAAACAATACCATCCCATCCTATTTACACAAATTGGATCAGTTTTTAGATTTTTTAATGCCAAAAATCAAAACTCAGAACAAATTGACTAAATAAAGTGTTAATTACCGTACTGTTTATTGATAATCGCAGACAGATCTGTCACCTGATAATTCCAGGCGGAGCAGATTTCTTTTATTCTCCCCAGGACCTAGACAGCAAATCTGTCAATCAACAATCTGAATGATTGAATTAATCAACATTTTTGTACAGATCACACAGCCTCCAGAGATTCTTGGATTCTGCGTCGGGACAAGAATTACATGTTCAATTATCTACGAAAGCTGACAAATTAACAAATATTTTCCGAAAGTTTATGTGACGCACTTCCCTTAATTTCGATTTTGAGGGCCTGTAAGGAAGCGCTTTCGTCAAAGTGTCCGGTTACATCTGGGAAGTTTACCGCTTTCTTTTTCAGTCCTGAATCCTGCTTCAGACGCTTTTAAACACGTACATCTGTCCCGTATTTCCAAATCCCGAAATCATCCCATAATTAGACGATATTCCCATTCGCATAATGCCTTCGATTTTTCTGCAATCGCAATGATGCTTTACCTATACGGAATTGCGGGCAGATGAATTGATCGGGCTCCTCCTGGTCAAGTATAGTCAGACAATCCGTTTATCTTTCTTTTCCGGTTTAATCGGACTGTTTTTAGCGTCGGTAAGTATGAAATATACTCGATGCCCCTTTTGCTTCCTGCGTCAATCAGAAATATTGCGAAACCCAGTTCAACCCGTTTGAGGCTTAAAAGCGCTTTCCTGAATTTTTTTTCGTGACAGCACGATGAAGTCCATAATCCATCTACAATCGTTCATTACTTTTGAACGATTTTTTCTGCTTTTCTCACAGATCGAATCCGGTATTTTCCTGTCCGGATTGAGAGCACCAGAGAATTTTCAGATCCGCCATTGAACAGTTCTGAAGCCAGCAGCGGCTCATCGCAGCTGAGTTATGAAGATGAACTGAACTCGAAGCTGGTCTTTTCGGTTTTCTGTACTGGTATTCTTCAATGCTGCCTCTGGTAAATGTTCTGTACAGAATGATCTATACCGGAAGTTCTCTCTCAGCTCTCTGCGGCTTAACTGGACCAGTAATCTTCCACTGGAGACATCCCCGATCTGACCTATTTTTCGATCTGCAGACATTTATATCCATCCTCTCACTCAGCAGCGGCATCGCCCAGACAGCCAGAATCTGCATCAATAATCCAGGTGCAGGCTCATTTTTCCGATTTGTCAGCAGTTTTTCAGCAGCAGAGAATGCATCAAAAAACTGTCTTCAGCGGCTAATTTTTATACCATATCGTAATGCTATATATATTTATAATCTAAGGTTCCTATTCCTGCCTGTACTGTTTATCCACAGTCTTTGTATCTGAATCTGATGGTCTCTGTTTTTTCTGAATCTTTACGGTTTCAAAAGAACTCGTTCTTCGGTTCAGGTAAATTTTCTGTCTTAATATTTCATTATCGACGGCTCTATTGCACTAACGGTGGGTAACCGTTGTTGTTAAAAAAGCAGTTTCCCT
>Jenna_p2__coassemble_1618_pt1 | contig 17355 bp, 12 predicted proteins | sample Jenna_p2__metabat2_high_PE_029 | metagenome-assembled genome bin Jenna_p2
TATCTGAATTGGCTGAAATATAATATTTCCCGATCATATCTATCGGCAGATTTATGGAAATCTATTGCTGATTTTCATAACCAGGTTGGAAGAATAGAATTTCGTTCATATGAACAGCCGTCAAAACAGTTGCATTTCCAAATTTCCTGATTCACATCAAATCTGCACGATCATATGATCAAGGAGATTGAATTGAACGATGGGAATCAATCTGTCACTTCTCTCCTCTCCCTCTATCTGAATTTCAGATATAGCAATTTTCTCTTACCTATTCCAAATCAGATCAGATATCAGCCTGTTCCTATTCAATCTTCCTGATCGTGTGATTCGTCAGATAGTGGGTTTTGCCTCCGAATTTACCTTTCTTCCTCTACTGAAAGGTGCACTTTTCTTATTAATTTTTCGTATGAAATTCCTTTTTCTGCGTTTTCCCATTCCTCTCTCTTTTCAGATATATTCCTGGCTTCTTTCCTCCTTTTCTGATCGATAGATCTTATTCACATGACTGAACAGACGAAAGAAAAGGTGAATCGTGCTGCTGATTATGCTCTGCACCATTCACCTTCTGATTTCCTGTCTTATTCCTGTTTTATCCTGATTTTGGATATGATTTTCCTTATTTACTGCAATTTCTCATCGGATATAGGGTCTGAATAGGGGATTTCCCGAAATATCTATTCATATTTCCCTTCTGAATTCCTATATTTACCTGATTTTCTAATATGAAATTCAGATATCTATTCTTTTGTGCGTCCTGCAAAGGCTTTTGAGAGCGTTTTTGCATCTGCATAATCAAGTTTTCCGCCAAATGGGATGCCCGAAGCGAGTCTGGTGACCAGAACACGGTCTGAAAGCAGCCTGGAGAGGTATAAAGCAGTGGTTTCGCCATCCTGTGTAGGGTCAAGAGCCAGAATAACTTCCTCTGTATCATCGTTAATACGGTCTTCCAGGGCATCAATATTCAGCTGATCAGGCAGAATGCCTTTCTGAATGTTAATTGTGCCGTGCAACACGTGATAAACGCCCTTATATTCGTTCATGCTTTCGATGGTATAGAGGTCTTTTTCGCTCTGAACGACGCAGATCTGGTTCTTATTGCGCTCAGGATCGGAACAGATCTCGCATTCATCCTCTTCTGTAAGGTTTCCGCATACTTTGCAGTGCTTCAGATTGGAGGCTTTCTTGAATGCGTCGATCATCTGCTCTTTCTGATCATCATCCCAGCCAAGAATAGCAAACGCCATTCTCTCTGCACTTTTCATACCAACGCCGGGAAGCTTATGAAGCTCCAGGATCAGATTTTCAAAACTAGCAGGATACATAGATTTCTCTCTCTTTCTTCATATATGACAGGCAGATTCTTGCAGGGATATCTCTTCTTTAAATGTGATAATCCGATTCTGGCTTCTGTTCCCTTTTTTTCTGAATATCTGATTTTCCAATTTAGCGGAAGATATTCGGAATTGGTGATCAGAAAAGGGAAGTAAGCTTTGAATCTTATATTTCTTTCTTTCTGAATCTGCCTTTACAGAGTATTTATTCGTTTAATGATCTGATCTTCATCAGATATCGTCTGAAAACTCAGATATATCCAGGGGTAATTGCTAATCGTCCTGGATGATCAGATTCGGTATACGCTTTTTCAACTCTTCTTCGACGTTCAGTTCGCTCTCAGGCGTTTTCAGCTCAATCTGAATATTTGCCTTCTCTGGCAGTGTTTTAGCCTCAGAACGGGTTCTGAACGCCGAGATTAACTGTTTCAGCTCGTTTCGTGTAATCGCAAATACCTTTTTGGGTGTTCCTAACAGCTGATCTGTGAAATATTCGAAGCCTTCCTCTTCCTGGAGGTAGTTGATCTGATCTTTCTCAAGGGCTCCAGCAGTACTGAGCAGCAGGTAGTTCGGACCGCTTGCTCCGATCTGCGTTCCTTTGAGTGCATTTGCAAATTTCGCCAGTTTCATATCGTGCAGATAACTGTCCAGATTCGCCATGTGATCGTTATCTGACTTTTTGAAATCTTTATTTGCTCCAACCAGGAGGGAAAGAAGAAAATCTTCCGTAAATCTGAATTCAGATTTCTCTTTCTTCCTATTCCCTGATGTTTCACGTGAAACATCAGAATTCCAGAAAATAGCGGAAAGGTCCGATTTTCTATTTACTTCTCGGTTTTTTGCGGGCTGAGGCTGTGGATTCGTCAGATTTTCAGATATTGGACGAGGAGCAGATGGGGCGGATTGTGAGAAATCACGTGACTGGGGAACTGGCATCTGATTTTCATAAAGTGCCATTTTCATCAGCGTGGTTTCGATGTAATCCATCATATTCGAGGCATATCCGAGCTTGTTATAGAGGTCCATCAGATCTCCAGCCATATTCACACGTTTATAAGAGGGAATTGGAGCAAGAGATTTTTCGATGATTTCTCTTTTCTTCTTTGAGATCAGAGGCGTGTTCTTTGCCATGTCATAGAGAAGAGAGTCTTTGAGCAGCGAAATCATATCAGCAACCAGACGCTTCATATCGAAGCCTTTGGTGTCGATTTCTTCCACGAATGTGATCGCCTCATTCATATGATCCGGGGTCAGGTTTTCAAAAAGCTTTCCAATTTCTTCGGTCTGAACGACTCCATAGATTTCCCGGACGGCAGACAGTGACAGATGATCTGGTTCGTAAGCGACACACTGGTCGAGAATCGACAGCGCATCACGCATACCGCCCTGAGCCAGCTGAGCAATCAGCTCCAGGGCATCTTCTTCAACATCGATAGATTCTGCTTTGCAGACTTCCTCTAATCGTCTGACGATGTCCTGCTCGCTGACTTGGGAGAAGTCATATCTCTGACAGCGTGAAAGGATAGTAGGAAGGACTTTGTTTGGTTCGGTTGTCGCGAAAATGAAGATGACATGTTCTGGCGGTTCTTCGATCGTTTTGAGCAGAGCATTGAATGCTGCAGAGGTCATCATATGAACCTCGTCGATGATGTAGATCTTGTACTTGCCGATCATCGGAGCATAGCCGACCTGTTCGATCAGTGAACGGACATCTTCAACACCGTTGTTGGAAGCCGCGTCAATTTCATAGATATCCGGATGCGAGCCGTTCAGAGACTGTACGCAGTTCTCACAGACCATGCATGGTTTGTGTTCACCTGTACAGTTGAGCGTCCTGGCAAAGATCTTCGCGATGGAAGTTTTACCGGTTCCTCTTGGTCCGCAGAACAGATACGCATGACCGATCCGGTCGCGCTCGATGGCGTTTTTCAGAGTCTGAACAATATGACTCTGACCAACGATCTCATCAAACGAAGCCGGCCTGTACTTGCGGTAAAGCGCCTGATAGGACATAAGTCATTCCTTCCTTTCCAAAGAAATATCCTGAATCTGATTCAGAGTTTTCATTCAGATCGAATCCTCCCGGATCCCGGAAAATATCTGAATTCAGATCAATAAACCAAGTGTTTTAAAAAAATGAACAGGAGTACAGAATCAGATTTTCTCTGGTTCTTCATCCTCAGTCTTCCTGTCAGATGATGGGTTGTCCAGAATTGCTGAACAGCATTCACAGCAGCCTTCTGGTTTCTGATCTTCCATAGAAGAGCTGTTCGGATCGACTTGAGCCTGTCCGCTTTCCTGAAGCTTCTTCAGCATTTTGAGTCTCTTCTTTTCTTCACGTCTGGCGCGGAAGAAATCCTTGAGCATCGTCGAGCATTCCTCTTCGAGAATGCCGCCTTCATACTCTGGATGATGATTCCATTGAGGGATATCAAACATCTGTGTGACGGAGCAGACAGTGCCGGCTTTCGGATCGGCAGCGCCAAAATAAACGTGCCGGATTCTGGACTGTATGATCGCGCCAGAACACATCAGACACGGTTCAAGCGTGACATAGAGATCACAGTCCTCCAGGCGCCACGAGCCGATCTTTCTGCAGGCCTGCTGAATTGCCATAAGCTCTGCATGCTCGATTACGCTCTGTCTTGTCTCGCGGCGATTATAGCCGCGTCCGATGATCTCTCCATCGGGACTGACAACAATTGCACCAACGGGAACTTCGCCCTGTCTGCTGGCTTTCTGGGCGAGTCGGATAGCTCGCTTCATCATCTTTTCTTTTTCTGTCTGAGTCATTAGTTCAATGATAACAAATCGATCCCCCAGCTCGTATCTGACTTAAGCTCTGACGGGAAAGGGAAGTGCTTAGATCACGCTTCACTTTTTCAGAGCCCTTTCCGATCCGGACAAAGCAGGCACTCCGTCCACAAAGAAACCGGAAACCTGCTTTACTCTTTTTAGGGAAAGCTGGGACAAAAAGAAGAAGTACTCTCACTGAAGCTTTCGATTCCAGCCCCTGCAATTACCAGATCTGCTGACCAGACCAATAAAAAAGCGGACCATTTGAGGTCCGCAAAAACTGGCAATAAAAAAACTACTACTCATGGCAGAGCCCGCACGGTGCTGCTTCATTCCTGACCTGACACGGTTAGCAAGATGCCATAGTAGTAGCTCAATCAGTCTAACAGACCCGAATGATAAAAACAACTGGGAACCAAATTTTCGCCAGACACCCTGATCTAGCCAGAGCAGCAGGGAAATAAACTGGGTAGACAAGTCTGTTCTGCTTAGGATTGATTTTCTGAATAATAGATCAGATTTCATACCGAGTGTTATCGACAGACTTCATTAAAAGTTTACAGATCTGATCTGGCGATAAAATTGTGCTGTACGAATCAGATAGCATATTCGAAAAAATGGTTCTCAGGAATTTTCCGATTTCATTCGGGATGGATCTGTGTAAACATTAACAAAGGTAAAGGAACGGAAAGAAAGCAGAGACTGTCTCTTCCTTCAATCTTCCGTTCTTCTCTTTTCTGACAGACTCTGTCTGCTAAATCTTTATATGAATTGAGTGAGGATATGATTATGAAAGTTATGCGAACTGTCACAGGGCTCATCCTGACTTCCTGCCTGCTTGGCGGATGTTCGATGGCTCTGAAATCCATTAACCTGACCGTTGATCCTAATCAGGAATTCGTAACGGATAAACCGGTTGTCATCAACTGCGAGACGGCTCCGTTCAGTGTGAAAATCAACCCGAACTCCATTGAAAACAGCGGCGGGGAATCCTGGGTAGAAAACGGCGTGATCAACTTTGAAGCGACCGAACCAGGTGAATACACACTCTCAGTCACACAGAACGACATCCGCTCGAACACGATTGTTCTGACCATTGAGCAGGGCACGCGTCAGGTCGTTGAGACCGCTCCAGATGAGCTGACTTCTTCCAAGCGCTGGGATCCCAAAGACAACCTGTCCACCTCCTCAAAAAGCGATTCTGAAAAAGACAGGGAAGAACTGATGAGCCGCGCAGAGAAGACTGTCCAGGATAAGAAGATCACAGTTGAAGAGGCTTACCAGGACGGAGACAACCTTGCGGATGGCGATCAGCTTGTGACCATCAACGGCTTCCTTCCTGCAGAAAAAATTCAGGATAAAGCCGGCAATACCGTTACGGCTCTGCGCGATGCAGCCAGCTGCGAATACATCATTCTGACCGGTTTTGAGCTTCCGTTCTCCAACTGCAATGCGCAGATTTCCGGAAGACTCACCCGCAATGAAGACGGCGAGCTGGTCATGAAGATGACCTACGCATCTGCCACTTACTAAGTTTCTATTCCATCAATCGATTATTCAGGCGCCCCAAGCGGACGTCTTTTTTCTATCTGCGCTTCTCCATAACCGGGAATCAGATCTTCCGTGATCACCCGTCTTCTGCCGATCCGATCTGTCCAGCAGCCAGGAAAAGAAATGCAGAAAAGAAAAGCGATCGCCGTCAGAACAGACAGACGAGTTGAGAAGAACCGTCTGAAACGGACGGATTTCTTTTCACATGAAAACGGAGATATTGTCCAGTAATCAGCTTCTGAGACAGGCATTTTAATAAATATGTGAATTTTCGGGAGTATTCAGATTCAGATTTCTGCTTTTAGTATCGGGTGAATATCTGATTTTCAGATCCATATTCTTCCATCATCCATTGACCATCGCCGCTGGTAAAAATCTGAATAACAGCATCGAGGCAGGGAACTGAACGGGGAAAAAGCGGCTTCGATCTTTCATATCGCGCAGAGAAAATCGTAAACAAACAAAAACCCTTCGCTGTTATGCGAAGGGAAATTTGAGAAATGAACGCTTATTTCTTTTTGTTAGGGATCAGAACTTTCTTTCCCCCCATGTATGGCTGGAGAGCTTCTGGAATCAGAACAGATCCATCAGCCTGCAGGTTGTTTTCCAGGAATGCGATCAGCATGCGTGGAGGAGCAACGCAGGTGTTGTTGAGCGTATGAGCGAAATACTTTTTGCCTTTATCGTCACGGACACGGATTTTCAGACGGCGTGCCTGAGCATCGGTCAGGTTCGAGCAGGAACCAACTTCGAAGTATTTCTTCTGACGCGGAGACCATGCTTCAACGTCTACGGATTTGCATTTCAGATCTGCAAGGTCGCCAGAGCAGCACTCGAGAGTACGAACTGGGATATCCAGAGTTCTGAAGAAGTCTACTGTGTTCATGTAGAGTTTGGTGAACCATTCAGCGGATTCTTCCGGTTTGCAGACGATGATCATCTCCTGCTTTTCAAACTGGTGAATACGGTAGACACCGCGCTCTTCAATACCGTGAGCACCTTTCTCTTTACGGAAGCATGGAGAGTAGGAAGTCAGGGTATAAGGCAGTTCTTTTTCATCAATAATCTGGTCGATGAAGCGGCCGATCATGGAGTGTTCGGAGGTTCCGATCAGATAGAGATCTTCGCCTTCGATCTTGTACATCATGCCGTCCATTTCTGCGAAGGACATAACGCCGGTAACAACGTTCGAACGGATCATGTAAGGCGGAATGACATAAGTGAATCCGCGGTCAATCATGAAGTCTCTTGCGTAGGAAAGGATTGCTGAGTGGAGACGGGCGATATCGCCAACCAGGTAATAGAAGCCATTGCCGGCTACACGACGGGCTGCGTCGAGGTCGATTCCGGCGAATGTTTCCATGATGTCGGTATGATAGGGAATTTCGAAATCAGGAACGACTGGTTCGCCAAAGCGCTGGAGTTCAACGTTTTCGCTGTCATCCTTGCCGATTGGGACAGTCGGATCGATCATATTCGGAATCTGCATCATGGCATCGTTAACAGCCTGACGCAGTTCATCTTCTTTTTTGGACAGTTCTTCAATCTGAACGCCGAGATCTGCAGTTTCTTTTTTTGCTTCTTCAGCTTCTTCTTTTTTGCCCTGTCCCATTAACATTCCGATTTTTTTGGAAATATTTTTTCTCTGAGCACGAAGTTCATCAGCAGCCTGCTGTGTCCGACGCAGCGCTGCATCATTGGTAATGACATCATCGACAAGATGCAGTTTGTGGTGCTGAAATTTCTTTTCCATATTCTCTTTTACGAGATCTGGATTCTCCCGGACAAATTTCAAGTCGAGCATTGTATTCTCCTTTATTATTCAGTCTTTAATCTATCACGCGACTGAAAGCGTGGCAAACACGCTTATCTGTGCATAAAGATGACTGCTAAAACTGAACGGAAAAACGATACTGTCTGATTTCTTCAAACCGCTCCCATCCCGCCTGAATGGAATCGGAAAAAAGAAGCAGGCAGAAAAGATCTGCTGATCCTTCCTGCCTGACTGTATACAGATATCTGAATTTCCGATTTCTTCTTCCTATGCAGATTTATCCGGCTGCCGGAAGAGTCCGGTTTAAAAACCGCTGCAGTTCAGCTTCATTTGAGAAGCCGTCTTTCATCTCTTCTTTGCTGAGAATGTCTGCAAGCTCACTCTTTGAGACGCAGAGTGTATATCCGTCTTTATCCTCCACGCGGATCTCTTCAAGCGCAGGAGTAAGCGCCAGAGTGATCAGGCATCTGTCTCTCCACTCTCTGATCTGCGACTCGATCACCTCGCGTAATGTGCAGTCTTCCGTTTTCCACACCCAGATGCGGGCATCCGGATCTTCTGTGGCATCTATGATGAATGTGACTGGAGTATGGTCGATGGCGAAGTTTGGACGGGAAAGCTGCATCTGCTGGGTGCTTCCCGGATAGCCGTTGATATAAGGAGCATAGTAACGGCACATCGGTTTGATCAGTTCTCCATCCTGATAAACCAGCTCTCCATTTACCCGGACTTCATTTGCGCTTTTCGGAATGACGACTTCAAGAGATTCCTTCTGATTTCGCAGACCGGATCCTCCATATACGGTCAGATCACAGGTGCTGTTGTCTCCATTGCAGGCGATCTGACTTTTCGTAAATCCAACGGACGGGTCAGTGCTTGTCAGAACAAGAACAGACGACTCTCCATCAGCGCTTCGATACTGACCGCTCATAACAATATCCTGTGCCGACAGCCGGCTGTTCTGGATCAGCAGCCAGCCGGCCGCTATTGCAAACACAATGCAAAGGACGACCATAACGGATGCGATCCAGCGGCTTTTTCGAATTGTCCTGCCTGTTTTATTCAGTGCGTTCTGAATCGGAATTTCTTCGGCATTTCTATTTCTGATTTCCGGTTCCGGCTCCTGCAGCGCCTTCAGACTGGCTGCACATTTCGGACAGTTGGCAGCATGCTGTTCAATGCATTCGGCGCTCTTTGGGCTGACCAGGCCTTCCACATATAAAGGAAGCAGATCATGAACCATTGCGCATACTGCATCCTGATCTGGCATCGTCTGGTCCTGCCGGATCTGTTTATTCTCCAGATGATCGTTCACTGTAAATCCCTCTCTTTCTTCATCCATAACTCACGGAGTTTTTCCTTTCCGCGATAGAACATAACGCGGCTCCAGGTTTCTGTTTTTCCCAGAATCTCTCCGATTTCCCGATAGCTCATTGAGCAAAAAATGCGGAGATAAATGATTTCCCGGTACGGTTCTTCCAGGTCATGAAGACAGCTGAAGACCCGCAGATCTCTTTGTTCAGGATCCATCGAGAACAGCTCCTGATCGAGCTGGACCGTCTTTTTCTGATGGCGCATGGCATCGTTAAAAAGGTTTCTGGCAATGGCGCAGAGCTAGGAAGAAAGCGAACTGTTTCCTTTAAACTTGTCGATGCTCTTTGCGGCTTTTAGAAAGGTCTCCTGCATCAGATCTTCGGATAAAGCCGGATCATGACTGAGTGAAAGCAGATAGAGATAGACGCGTCGGGAATACGTCTGGTAAATCTGATCAAGATCCTGATTCATCTTTTTCTCCTTTCACTCATTAGACGTTTTAAGAGGTGAATTTGTTACAGAAATTTTAAAGTTTTTTTCAGCCAGTGCAGGACAATACGCTGGAATGCTCTCTGCGTGTTTCACGTGAAAAAATATTGTAGAAGGAAAAGATTACTGTGTTTGCGTTTGGATGATGGGGCTCCTGGATCGTCGTGCCCTGGCCTGAAACAGCACCGTTTTCGATATGAAAAGCGGATCTGAATTCCTCTCTACAAAAAAAGCAGCCCGCTCATGTGGACTGCTTTTGCTATAGATATCGGTTAAATCAGATATATCTGAAATTCAGAAGGATATTCAGATTTTCAGATTTCTGTCTGGTTACGCTTCAACGACTTCCCCTTCAAGTTCTTCCTGGGTTTCGTTCTGCGCATCATCGTTCATATCGCGTTCGATCTGCGGAGCATTCGGATCAAAGGAATCAGCAGGAACGGTTACATCCTGCAGCTCAGAAGACTCATCGGAATCCTCTTCGTCTTCGGTGTTCTCATGTTCCGTAAATGTCATACGGTTAACGCGGTCGTTTTCGGACAGACGGATGATGTAAACGCCTTTGGTGTTGCGTCCCTGAACTTTGATGTTCTTCAGATGGACACGGATGATCTGTCCGGAATCCGTAACGATTAGCGCATCTTCCTCGCCGGTTACAGCACGGAAGCAGATCAGCGGTCCGGTAGCCTCGGATACCGCGAGCGTCTTAACACCCTTGGTTCCGCGGTTGGTCAGACGGTAATCCTCAACAGAAGAACGTTTGCCAAAGCCATTGGCGGAAATGGACAGAATCGTATCGCCCTCAGAAGCCACGGCCATGCCGACCAGACGGCTGTCGCCAAGGTTGATGCCTTTGACGCCGGTTGCTGAACGGCCCATCAGACGGACAGAATCTTCTGGGAAGCGGACCGCAAATGCGTTCTCGCCGGCCAGCAGGATTTCATCGTGACCGTTTGTCGGTCTGACGAATGCGAGCGAGTCGCCATCGAGCAGCGTAATCGCAATCTTGCCGGTACGGTTGATATTCTTGAATTCAGAAATCGGCGTACGTTTAACGCGTCCGTTTGTGGTTGCGAAGAAGAGGTTCTGCGCGGTGTTGTCGTTCTGCGAGTATGGCAGGATGGCCTGAACCTTTTCATCATCCTGGAGCGGCAGGAAGTTGACGATCGGGGTTCCTTTCGCTGTACGCGAGCTCATCGGGAACTGGTAGCCCTTCATACGGTAGACACGACCGGTGTTCGTAAAGAACAGAACGAAGTCATGGTTATTCAGGGAAACCATGAAGTCGATGGAGTCTTCATCGTTCAGCGAAATCGAGCGGATACCCTTACCGCCGCGGTTCTGCGTGTGGTAGGTGCTCAGTGCTGTGGTCTTGATGTAGCCGGAATGCGTCAGCGTCATCAGGATCTCTTCCTGCGGAATCAGATCCTCGTCAATGACATCGAAGCTGCCTTCGATGATCTCTGTACGGCGGTCATCGCCATACTTGTCATCAATGTCATCAAGGTTGGCACGGATGATATCGAGAACCCGGCTGTGATTGGCCAGGATGTCTTTGAAGTCTGCAATCGATTCAAGAAGGGAAGTATGCTCAGCATCGATCTTGTCCTGTTCCAATCCGGACAGACGGCGGATCTGCATAGCCAGGATGGCTTTGGACTGCAGATCATCCAGACCGAATGCAGCATTCATATCTTCAATCAGACCGGCTTCTTCCTTGCGAGAAGAGCGGATCATCTGAATCAGTTCATCAAGGTGATCAAGCGCAATCAGCAAGCCTTCTACGATGTGCAGGCGTTCCTGAGCTTTTTTCAGATCAAACTGCGTCCGGCGGACGATGACATCAGTCTGGTGGTTGACGTAGTCGATGATCATCTCGCGGATCGTCAGCTGTTTCGGACGTCCGTTTTCAAGGGCGAGCATGTTGACGCCAAACGTCGACTGCAGCGGCGTTTCGCGGAACATCTGGTTGATGACAACATCTTCCTGTACGTCCTTTTTCAGGTCCATAACGATACGGATACCTTCACGGTTGGATTCATCGTTCAGGTAGGTAACGCCCTGGACTTTCTTGTCACGGATGACCTGCGCCATCTTCTCGTAGAGCTTCATCTTGTTGATGCCAAACGGGATTTCGTAGTAAACGATGCGCTTGCGGCCGCCGGACAGTTCTTCAATGCGGTATTTCGAACGGACAGTGATTGAGCCGCGTCCGGTTTCATATGCCTCGCGGATGCCCTTGCGGCCAAGAATAATACCGCCGGTCGGGAAGTCCGGTCCTGGCAGATATTCCATCAGTTCCGGAACAGAAATGTTCGGGTTGTCCATGACAGCTTTGATGGCACGGACTGTCTCTGTCAGGTTATGCGGCGGAATGTTGGTTGCCATACCGACCGCAATACCGACTGAACCGTTGAGAAGCAGGTTCGGGATACGGGACGGCAGAACCGTCGGTTCTTTGCCGTCACCGTCGTAGGTTTCGATAAAGTCAACCGTTTCCTTGTTGAGGTCGGCAACCATCTCTGTGGAGATCTTCGACATGCGCGCTTCGGTGTATCGCATCGCAGCAGCGCCGTCGCCGTCCAGAGAGCCGAAGTTTCCGTGGCCGTCTACAAGCGGGTAACGGTAGGAGAAATCCTGCGCCATGCGGACCATGGCGTCGTATACAGCCGTGTCGCCGTGCGGATGATATTTACCAATAACATCACCGACGATACGGGCACTTTTCTTATGAGCGCTTCCCGGCGTAATGCCAAGAGAAGCAAGAGCGTAGAGAATCCGGCGGTGAACCGGCTTCATGCCGTCGCGTACATCCGGCAGGGCACGCTGGACGATAACCGACATGGAGTAGTCGAGGAATGAATCCCGCATCTCCTTGCAGATTTCAATATCTTCAATCGCGTCGCGCGTTCTGGCCGGCTCGGCGTCTTCGAAGGACTCGTCCTGAATCTCTTCGTCCAGATTTTTTTTAGAATTGTCTTCCATGGCTGTCCTTTCTAAAGATCCAGTGTCGCGTATTCAGCGTTTTCCTGAATAAATACTTTTCGCGGCTCGACATCTTCGCCCATCAGCATGGAGAAGACTTCATCGGCCATAATCGCATCATCGATCGTCACGCGTTTGAGAATGCGGCGCTCCGGATCCATTGTGGTTTCCCAGAGCTGCTCAGCATCCATCTCGCCAAGACCTTTGTATCGCTGAACTTTATAGCCTTCTTTGTACTCGGCACGCAGCTTGTCCATTTCCTGCTCTTTGTAGGCATAGTCCATGCGCTTGCCTTTCTGAATCTTGTACAGAGGCGGCTGAGCGATGTAGACATAGCCGTTTTCAATAACCGGCTTCATGAACCGATAGAGGAATGTGAGCATCAGGGTGGCAATATGCGAGCCGTCGACATCGGCATCGGTCATGATGATGATTTTGTGATAGCGCAGCTTGTCGAGATTAGTGTTTTCGCGGAAGCCGCAGCCGAATGCAGTAATCATGGAATTGATTTCCGCATTTTCGAAAATCCGGTGATCCCGGGCTTTCTCAACGTTGAGGATTTTTCCTCGCAGCGGAAGGATCGCCTGAGTGCGCGCATTGCGTCCCATCTTCGCTGATCCGCCCGCTGAATTACCCTCGACAATGAAGATTTCGCATTCTCTCGGGTCGCTGCTTGCGCAGTCCATCAGCTTGCCTGGCAGGCTGGAGATTCCGTCCAGTCCGGATTTGCGCTGAACCGCCTCACGGGCTTTCTGCGCCGCAATGCGGGCACGTCCGGCAGTCAGACCTTTTTCAACGATCGCTTTGGCTTCGGTCGGATGTTCGAGCAGGAAGCGGCGGAGCGATTCGCCGAAGATGTTGGAAACGATCTTGCGCACTTCGCTGTTTCCAAGCTTTGTCTTGGTCTGGCCTTCAAACTGCGGATCCGGATGCTTGATCGAAATGATCGCTGCAAGGCCTTCTTTTACGTCGTCCTGAGAAAGCGTTTCGTCTTTTTTGAAGAGATTGTTTTCTCTGGCGTATTTATTGAGTTCACGTGTCAGAGCCAGGCGGAAGCCTTCCTCATGGAAGCCGCCTTCGTGTGTGTGAATGTTGTTGACGAATGAATAGATCTGGTGCTGGAAATCGTTGTTGTACTGAATCGCAACTTCAACAAGAATGCCGTCTGTTTCACCTTCAGCGTAAATCACCTTGTCGGTGAGAACTTCCTTGCCCTTGTTAAGATGACGGACGTACTCGATGATTCCGCCCTCATAACGGTATTCCTTGCACACCGGATGTTCGCCGCGCTCGTCAGTCAGCGTCAGCTTCAGGTTCTTGTTCAGATAAGCGAGCTGACGGATTCTTGAATCGAGCGTTTCAAAGTTGTAGGATGTGGTTTCCTTAAAGATTTCCTCATCGGCTTTGAAGCGTACAAGCGTACCGGTACGGTCTGTTGTACCGATCTGTTTGAGCGGTGCAGTGACTTTGCCTCCGTTTTCAAAACGGACAAAGTATTCCTTGCCGCCCTGATCAACAGTGACTTCCAGCCACTTGGACAGAGCGTTAACTACACTGGCACCGACGCCGTGCAGACCGCCTGAAACTTTATAAGCGCCTCCGCCGAACTTACCGCCCGCATGAAGTACGGTCATAATGGTTTCTACCGCACTGATTCCGGTTTTTTCATGAATGCCTACAGGCATGCCGCGGCCGTTGTCGCGCACGCTGATGACATCGCCTTTTTCGATCACAACATCGATCTGGTTTGCATAGCCAGCCAGCGACTCATCAATGCCGTTGTCGACGATTTCCCATACGAGATGATGAAGACCCTTCTCGCTTGTTGAGCCAATGTACATGCCAGGACGCATCCGAACCGCTTCCAGGCCTTCAAGGACCTGAATATCGTTGGCGGTATAGGAATGGCTGACATGAGCGGCTTCATCTTCAAGCCGGTCGAACTCCAGAACTGAGTCCTGAAGCGACTTGTTTTCTGTATCAGACATCAAATATTCCCTCCTTCATCACTCCGTGGTCTACGGTATAGAACTTAACCGGCTGATCGAACCATGCAGGCGACACCGGTTCAGCTGTCGTAATAAAAATCTGCGAATTTTTCGGCAGCGAGGCAATCAGGCCAAGCCGCCGTTCATGGTCAAGCTCAGAAAAAACATCATCGAGCAGCAGCAGAGGGTACTGCCCGGTCTTTTCCCGGATCACATCGCACAGACCGATTTTCAGTGCCAGCATGACAGAGCGCTTCTGTCCCTGGCTTGCGGTCTGCGTAATCAGCTTTCCGTTGAGCGAGAATTCAAGATCATCTTTGTGAATGCCCACCGAAGTGGTTTTCATCTGCAGATCCCGGTTGAGGCTTTTGTCATAAGCCTCCTTAAGCTGCGCGCGAATATCCCCCGTGGGATCAACGGGGCTTTTGTAACGGATCGCGAGCTGTTCTCTTCCCTGCGAAAAAGCGGGGAAAACTTTCGATGCTTTCTCTTCAAGCAGCTGCACAAAGGCATGCCGCTGGGCGATCAGAACGGTCTGCGCATCAATCATCTGCCCGGTTACGGTATCGAGCAGGATCCGGTCAGGCCGGTAAGCTTTCAGAATCGCCGAGCGTTCTTTGAGCAGTTTCTGATACGTGGAAAGCACCGTCGTATACGAGCGGGAAAGCTTGACGAGTTCCATGTCGATCATCCGTCTTCTCTCTTTAGGCGAATCGGAAAACAGAGTCAGATCGTCAGGCGAAAAAAGTACGGCATTGAGAATGCCGACAAAATCAGAAAATGAGCGGACCGGCTTATCATTGCGGAAGAGAAACTTCTTTCCGCTTGAAAAGACGCTGCGCAGCTTTTCAAGCCGCCCTCTGTTTTCAACTGTTCCTTCCAGCAGGAAGGTCTTCTGTCCATGGCGGATCAGGGACTGTGTCTTTGATGTGCGCCAGGAACGCAGATGTGACAGAAAATAAATGGCTTCGATCAGGTTGGTTTTGCCCTGTGCATTTTTCCCGCGAAAGATGTGGATTGTATCGGGTTCAAAAGAAAAAGAAGCTGTTTCGAAGTTTCTGTAATCAGAAAGCTTCAGCTTCTGTAAATTCATTCGATCTCAATCCGGATGTGATCTGTTTCGACCACGTCGCCTCTGCGCAGTTTCTTTCCGCGGCGGTTTTCGGGTTCGGCATTGACCAGAACTTTGTTGGAAGCGAGCCAGGCTTTGACCTGTCCGCCGGAATCAATCACGTCGCACGCTTTGAGCAGCTGCTGCAGGGTAATGTATTCATCTTTCAGGGTAAATTTCATCGAGTAGCCTCTTTTCCTTACTAATTATAACAAAAATAGCCCCAGAATGCCATGCAGGCAAAAAGGGCACCGCCATACACAGGAATACAGGGTCCCCGACAAAATGCCGCAAACGGCTTTTGCGGGGCTTTTTCTTTTACAGTCGTTTTTAATCTGTCATGTTTGCCCCAGCTGCCGGTCATTTTTCGTCCAGTCGGTTCTGCTTTTTATCCAATCCGGATTCGTAAACGTAAACAGACCCGCTCTGCCCGCAAAATCCGACCACAGCGCACCTGTGCAAAACCGCAGAGAAAACCCCATACGCAAAAACCCGTTCTTTTCATACAGTTCAACTCTCCGCCAGAACGGGAAGTAAAAACTGAATGGAAAGAACGGGGATAAATCAGATATATCCAGGCTGTCTGGCTGAAACGATCATCGGCCTAGAGATAGCGGATCGGAACGAGAAGCATCTGAAGGGATGGATCATCCGGAAGCGTGACACGCATCGGTGTCGTTTCATTACCGAGATGGAGTACGACACGATCATGACCGCGTGCAGCACGAATCAGCTGAAGCATCATGTTGGCGTTGAATGCCACTTTGCCCGAAGCTCCCTCAACTTCGCAGTCTTCAATGAACTGACGGCAGGAGCCGATGGAGTTGGTGTTGACTTCGATCGAGATTTCTCCCGGTTCGTATTTCATCAGAACCGGGACAATGCCGCCATCCACAGCTTTGTCTGCGGTATAGACCGTAGAACGCAGGATCGTACCTTCAAATTCGCTGGTGTTAACGGTGATATCCGTGCTTGTCGGGTGGCGCAGAAGCTGATCGGTATCCGGGAAGTTTCCTTCAAGAAGCGAAGTCTGGAAGAGCATCGAATCGCAGACAAACTGCAGCTTCTGCCGGTCAAGATACAGATCAACTGTTGGACTGCTTCCAAGCATTGAGGAAATCGTGGTGACGGCTTTGACAGGAACCGTGACCTGGATGGTTTCATCCGTAGTCACCGGAATGACTTTACGGGACAGTGCAAAGGTATTTGTCGCGGTCGCGATCAGTTTATGATCAGCGATCCGGATATTGATGCCGTTGAGATAAACGCGCGGGCTGTCAACAGCACACGCAAAGCTGAGCTCCCGGGCAAGATCATGAAGGATATGCGAGGGAAGCGTGATGTGTGTTTTTGGCTGGGACAGGTTAAGAGGCGGATAAGTACTGCCGGCACGGCCGATCAGGTCGAATTTGCTTCCGGATGTTCCATAGAAGCGGATCTGCGCATCGTCGAGCGAATCGGCGGTGATCATTTCTCCATCCATACGGCGGAGCAGTTCATTGAGAACAGCAGCATTGAATACCATGCTTCCAGTCTCTTCGATATTGAGCTTCGTCGTTTCATCGACTGGAATCAGAGCCTCGATGGTCTGTTTGGAATCACTGCCTCGCAGAATCATATGGTCAGGTGCTGCCTGAATGTAGACACCGGACAGTTCAGGAGTTGGTGAAACAGAAGGTATAGCGTGCATTACGTTAGCCAGATAGCTAAGGAATACAGGACGGCTGATGGAAAAGCGCATTGTGGATCTCCTTTCTTTTTAAAGAATATTAAAGACTAGAGAACAATAAGGGGTGCGAGTATGTGGATAACTGCCTGCATCCCCTTTATCTGTCGGGAAAAGATGGAAAAACGGCTGGGGAAAGCGCGGGGAATGAATGTGGGGATAACCGCATTACCCTGTGATTTTGCGTTTGAGCGTTTCCACCGCATCTTTCCAGGTGCTGTCCTTCTCCATCATTTTGCGGACTTTTGAGCACGATGTGGAGATGGTTGTGTGATCCCTGCCGCCAACTT
>Jenna_p2__coassemble_1684_pt1 | contig 16361 bp, 14 predicted proteins | sample Jenna_p2__metabat2_high_PE_029 | metagenome-assembled genome bin Jenna_p2
CTATCGAGATTCACGACAAGAATTCCCGCCGCAAATTCATCGAAAGCTACCTCTCGCTTCTGGAAAAACGGAAGGAGTCCATCACGGAGTACGACGCGCTGCTTTTCCACGGAATGGTCGATTTTGTGGCGGTCTTCAGCAAGGACGACATCCGGTTTACCATGAAGGACGGGACGAAGGTCAAAGCGTAAAAAAACAGCCTGACTACCAGTTTACGATGCTGGCGGTCGGGCTGCCTCTTTGTACATAACCACACACTCAGCGTGCCTCGAGCCAGCTCTTTACCTCTCTGTATAAGTGGGCAGTTGGGACTGTGGGATTGCTATCAAATCTACTTGAAACCGAAGTTTTGCTATAGATTTCACTTGACACCGAGGTCTTGCTATCGGCGGAACTTGAAACCGGTGGTTTGCTATGAGTTGAGTGCAGTGATTTGCTGTTAACTACCGCCAAGCCAGAATCCTTTGCAAACAAAAAAATCGGAGCACCGACCATAAGTTCAATACTCCGCAAAATTCATTATATTTGCTTATTGATTGATTATTTCCTTCACAGATTCTGCAAGCAATGTCAGATATGATCCTCCAGCCAGTCCATAATAATTTCCGCACCGGTCGCATAGCCTCCCATCTGAGTATGGCACTGTGCCGTGCTGTCATCGTCGAACAGAATGTAATCCTTATTCCTGGCATTCGGGAGTGCGTCATAAAGCTCTTTCGCAGCTCCAAAAGTCATTTCAGCCGTACCGTCAAGGACTAAAACCTCACACTCCACCTTATCCAGTATATTTGAGTTGTCATATTTTTTTAATTCATCTACGACCGCCTCTTCCGGCACACCATGCTTCCATGCATAATCTTCCAGCATGACATTCATAAACTTTGGGCGCATCTTCGGCGGCATCTTCTGTATCATTGCGAGTCTCTCTCCAATTCCCTTTCCCCAGCTGATATTTCCGGGATCAGCAATAATCAGCTTAATCCTTTTATCAAATGCTGCCACTCTCGGCATCAGGAATCCGCCGAAGGAGAATCCCACACATGCCACATGGTTCATATCAACACAGTCTATCGTTTCAGCATAGTCAAGTACGGGACCCATCACTTTTTCCCAGTCCGGGCGGAACTTCATATCCTGAAATCTAAGGGCATACCCCTGTCCTGGGCCATCGTAGGCAAGGCAGTGTATTCCCCGCTTCAATGCCGCATCAAACATCCACCTTGTATCCACCGCCCAGGTATCCCTGCCAGGTGTAAGTATCAGAACCGGCGCCTTATCCTTTTTCGCATAAGGAGATGTATAGAAATGTCCCGGAAGATAAGTTCCCTCGTAAGGAATCTCCACATATTTTCCGGGATAACCTGACAGCTCCAGCGATTTCTCATAGCAGTCAAAGCACTGTCTCGTATATTTCTCCATCATTGGTGAATGTACGTTCTCCATATACATGGTTGCCATCCGGTAATATGTGGATGCACGAAGATATGCCGTCGATGCGCTCACCTTCTTATCATTGGCCTCAGACTTCTGCGCCCTTTTATTAAGCTTTGATGCAAGTTCAGCCCACGTATACTCCCAACTTCCGGTCTCCTTGTCATCCAAACGACTTACCACTTCCAGGGCTTCTCCCGCGTCAGCCATGCCGAGATAGCAGAGTCCCATCACATGCTTCATGATCGCATCCGTCATGATACCGTCCGTAAACTTAAGCGCAGACCAATGGTCTCCTGAAATAGACTGTATGCTCGGACCTTTTGACATTGGACCGTTGTTTTTCTTTAAAATACCCATTATGATTCCTCCTTATACACTTGACTTGTCAACTGTATTGTTATGAAAAATCCGGCAGTCGCACCATACTATCTCGTAATCTATCTGCCGGCCTTATCTCATTTCCATACAAAGTTTTCTTTTCCTGCTCCAAGCTCGAAATGGTACTTAACAAGCCCGGTGTCAACTCCGGTAAAAATGCCGTTATCGCAGGTGATAGATACTTTATTTTCTGTTCCGGTAATCGTGAATGCCTGTTTATCAAGAGCCGTTGGAGCAAGAAGAGCAGCATTCACGCCTTCCTTAAACCATTCAGGCTCCTTGCCATCATATGAGCTGACATCGGATGCCTTTTTTGACTTATGCTGAGTACCCTGTGTCTGACCGTATCCTACCGCAATGATTCCGACCGGCTTTGCGTTTCCGGATTTCTCCTGAGCGCCTTTACGGTTGTAGGTGCCGCCGACCCACCATGTATTTAGTCCGAGTGTCTGCGCATAAAGCATCAGATCAGCGCCGCAATAACCGCACAGTTCATCAGAACCTTCCGGACCTGCCATGATAAAGAAATTATTCACCCCTTTCGCAAGGATCAGCTTGATTATCCCCGGAATCGCACTGCCGTCATTCGTGATCAGACGAATGGAAAGCCCGTACTGTTCATTATTTTTCTTTACCCGTTCATTCAGTTTTGCCACAATTTCCTCAGGGATAGGCTTGTCAGTATACTTACGGACCATGTGCCGTTCTTTCATTGCCTGTTTCATATCCATAATGGGCACCTCCATTACTCGTTTATTTCTCTTGCCCGGACTGACATCTGCTTCAGCTGCTTTGCGAAAAGTTCCGCTTCAGATACTGTCATATCCTGCATAATATAATCCGACCACTTTTTTTGAATCTCGCGTATGTGTTCTTCCATCTGTTTTGCCTTATCCGTCAGATAAACATACTTGGAACGATGGTCTTTCTCGTTTGAATGTCTGACAATAAGGCCTTTCTTCTCCATACCCTGTATGGTTCGCGTCGTAGCGGCCTTATCAACAGAAATCTTCGTTGCCATTTCATCCTGCGTCAGCCCGTCTCTTGTATAAAGCTGGGAAAGATACATCAGCTCTGAAGCTGTTATTTCCACTACAGAAAGTTCGTGGCTGAAAAACAGATTCAGCTGGCGCATTAGTACCGATATGTATGTTCCTGCCTGATTCATACTAAGCCTCCTATATAGTTGATATGTCAATTATCTTTTGCTTGCGTTGACTTGTCAACCGTTTTATTGTTCACGTCTACGACTTGTTTCTGTATCTTAAATTGAAACCGCTAATTTGCTATGGTTAAAGAGAGTGTAATTTTATCTGTGTAAGTCGAGAGCGTACGGCTCGGCCTGCACAGATTTTTTTTTGCGATTTGTACTTTTATTAAGAAAAGAGGAAATGAAATCATGGCTAAAATCAAACGCAACCCTGCAGCACGAGAGTTGGCGAAAATCATCATGTCACAATATGATCCGCAGTCTTCCAAAGACCTGGATGAAGCTCTGAAGGAAGTCTTTGGTACAGCTTTTGAAGAGATGCTCCAGGCTGAAATGGATGAACATCTCGGCTATTCGAATAACAGTAAAGAGCCCAAAGAAACTGAAAACAGAAGAAACGGCTACGGTAAGAAGACTCTGAAAACAACTCATGGTGAAGTGCCTGTCCAGGTTCCCAGAGACCGCGATGGGTCTTTTAAGCCTGAGATCCTGCCTAAACGCCAACGAGATGTCTCCGGCATCGAAGATAAAGTCATCTCCATGTACGCCCGAGGGATGAGCCAGAGAGACATTTCCAAAACGGTCGAGGAGATTTATGGCTTTTCCATCTCCCATGAAATGGTCTCCAAAATAACAGACCGTATCCTTCCGGATGTACAGGAATGGAAGAACAGACCGTTGAAATCCTGTTATGCTTTCTTGTTCGTTGACTGTCTCTATGTCTCGCTGCGGAATGAAGGGGAAGCCATGAAACTGCAGTCTACGTCATCCTTGGCTATGACCTCCAAGGCAGAAAGGAGACCCTTGGCTTATGGCTCAGTCCCACGGAAAGCAAGAACCAGTGGATGCAGATTTTTGATGAAATCAAGGCGCGCGGCGTCGAAGATGTCTTTTTTATCAGTATGGACGGCGTATCCGGGCTGGAACAGGGAGCCAAAGCGGTTTTTCCCGAAGTCGTGGTGCAGCACTGCATCGTGCACCTGATCCGCAACTCCATCCGCGATATCCCATCCAAAGATTACAAGGCATTCACGGCAGATCTCAAAAAAGTCTATGGAGCAGTGAATCTTACAACAGCCAGAGCCGAATTTGAAAAATTCTGCTATACGTGGGAACAGTATCCGGGAGCCGTACGTATCTGGGAAAGGAACTTCCAGCATGTGGAGCAGTCGTTCAATTATGGCTCAGAAGTACGACGGATCAGGTACACGACCAATGCGATCGAATCAGTCAATGCCAGTTTGAGAAAAGTAACGAAGAAAGGATCGTTCCCCAATGAAGCAGCCCTGGACAAAGCACTCTATCTGCGAATACAAGAGCTTGAAGATAAATGGGCTAAAGGACATGTAATGAGATGGTCAGTGGTGTTGAACCAGCTGATGACAGATGAACGGTTTGAAAAACGGATCGAAAAATACGCGAATTAGGGACGCCCATTCACTGCCTTGGGAAGTAGACATGCCTGACCAGTTTCGTCAAGGGCAAGCCCCTGCGGGGTCCTTCGGACCCTTGACCAAACCAGTCAGGCATGTGTTTTAGGCTCAGGCAGTGAACGGGCCCGGGACTGTGAAGGTAACAACTTACACAGTTTAGTTGACAGACCCCTTCCTTACGATGGAGCGAAAGAAATGTTGCTAGTACAAGAGGTAGATGACAAACAATTCCTGATAAATCTGTTTGGAGCGATTTTTGAAGAATTGCCAGAACGGAAAGCGAGAAAAAAGAAATAGACAGATTCCAGTTTATGGACTTGTTCCCTAATACGCAGAAAAGCCAAAAAACCTAGTTGATTTGTTTTCACAAGCGTAGAATGACCAAAAATGCTAGTAGACATGTTTTCTCATACAAAGGAAATCATCTAAAACGGATTGGATTTGTTTTCTCAGACGAGAACGGCCATATTTTCTGTGATTGACTAGTTTTCTACAATGGAACTAATCCATTTAGTACTCACGAGCCATATTGAATCCCTTGTTCTGCTCCATCCAACAAAAGAAACAGACCGTCCGGCCCGGTTTGCCCAGAGCAGACCAGCAGGCCGCTTCTCTTCTTCGAATGCTTCATCCAGAAAAACGTCGGCAAAAAAAACGAGTGGCATGAAAAAGTCGCAGTGCGAACTCAATCCATATGAAAAGGCGCTTCTGGAACTGAAAGAAAAGAAGCGCAGCAAAAAGTAGAAATAATACCGGCTGGTAACAGAAAACAGAATCAGCACCGGATCAGATCCTGAAGGGAATCAGATCCTGAGACCATCCCGTCATTTTTTACAGGAAGTTGCGATGCAGCCATGCAATCTTTATAAAGAAGAGCGTCAGTCATTTCCAGAGCGGAAGCTGGCGCTTTTTCTGTGTCAGACCATCAGCCAGATTGCTTTCGCCTGCGCACTCGCACCCCGTTCACAGAGGGAACCTTGCGCACAGAGCTGACATTCCATGGGCTGCGGGTTTACGGAAACTTTACAGAAGCTTTTCAAAAGCCGGATAGAGCGGAATCCGGCGTTTTTTTACGATAAAGGCACAGGAGGAGGGAAGTGTTATGCTGGCTCTTGTTGTCTTTGGAATCATCGCATTCAACTGGATCGTTCTTGAAGTTCTGTACCGGAAGTACTGCAAGCCCCAAACAAGACTGAATCGAAATGCCATAAAAACGGGTCTGGAACAGAAAGATGAAGAAAGCAAATCCAAAATACGGACCTGGTCTTGTATGGAAAGGAAAGAGGATCTGCAGGATTCCCGACTGTCCATCGCCATCGAAAAACCGTGGGCATCGACTTCGTCTGCACAGGTACAGACGGATGCCCATTCAGCTTCCCGGACAATTCCTCCTGAAAAAGTCTGGTCAGACAGACAAGGAGTATTTGAATGACAATGGAAATCTTGAAAACCATTCTGCTTTTCGCGGGCGGACTGGGGATGTTTCTTTACGGCATGGAACTGATGGCCGAAGGTCTGCAGCAGGCAGCGGGTGATAAAACGCGAAAGCTGCTTGAAGCACTGACAACCAATCCGGTTATGGGTCTTCTGGCCGGCGCACTGGTGACTGCGATTATCCAGTCATCTTCCGCCACCACTGTTCTTGTCGTTGGATTTGTCAATGCCGGACTGATGTCTCTGGTTCAGGCGGCATCGGTAATCATGGGTGCCAACATCGGTACGACGATGACAAGCTGGATTGTATCGATGGGCGAATGGGCTGAGTTTCTCAAGCCGGAAATGATCGCTCCGTTCCTTCTTCTTGCAGGAACCTTCATGCATATGCTTGCCAAATCGAGCCGTGTAAAAGATGGCGCGAAGATTCTGATTGGCTTTGGCATTCTGTTTACCGGACTCTCGTCCATGTCTGGATCCATCAAACCTTATGCATCCAGCCCGGTATTCCAGAACGTCTTCCATGTTCTTGGATCCAATCCGCTGCTCGCAATCCTTGCCGGGGCAGCCGTTACAGCCGTGATTCAGTCGTCTTCAGCATCGATGGGCATTCTGCAGACAATGGCAATAGCAGGTGCAGTCAACTGGGGTTCAGCGGTCTTCATCGCTCTTGGCCAGAACATCGGAACCTGTGTTACCGCACTTCTTTCCGCACTTTCCGGCGATACCAATGCCAAACGGGCTGCGATGATTCACCTGGAATTCAATGTCATTGGTGCAGCGGTTGTCGGCTTAGCTGCAGCAGTCTTCTTTATGATCTATCCTTCTGCAGCACTGAGCGGGATCAGTTCATCGGGTCTTGCGATCTTTCATACCGGGTTCAACGTTGCAGCAACGATCATGCTCTTTCCGTTCCGTAAAAAGCTCGTTGAACTGTCCAAAGTGCTGATTGTCCGTCATCATCCCAAAAAATCGAAAGAGGAACTCGTCCTGCTCGATACGCGTTTTCAGAGCATGCCAAAAGCTGCAGTCAGTGCAGCCCTGCGAGATCTGAATGTACTCAAAGAACGCTGCGTACAGCTGATCAGCGATTCAAGAGCAGTTCTGATTGAAAATGACAGAATGGAGACGCTGCATGAAAAATCAGCAGCCGTCCAGAAAGAGTGCCTGCATGTGCGGGATTACTGTTCAGGGATCGATCTTTCTGCCATCAGCGTGCAGGAGCAGCGGGAACTGCAGCGCATTCTTCTTTCGGCGCGAGACCTTCATCAGATCGCAGAAACCTGTTCGCGGATTGGACGGATGAATCAGGAAGTCATTCCAGTAAAATCGCTGAGCGAATCGCTGACTGAACAGATCAATACGCTCTCCTCACTGAGTGAAGAAGCACTGCGCCAGGTTTCGCTGCATATCATGGATGATCTGGCTGATCCGTCTTCTGCTTTACATGAAGAAACGGCACAGGCGGGGGTTCAGCACTGTGTCGATGAAATCCGAAAACGGATCGCTTCGCTGCGGCTCTCTCATCTTGAGGCGATGCCATCCGATCAGAAACTGTCGCAGAACAGCTGGCTGGTATTTGAAGCAGCAGACTGCTATGAGCAGATCGCCTTCCGCGCGCTTCGTCTGAGCGATGAAGATGCCTGGCAGAAACACAGACTGGAAATGGATCGGGCCATCAGCAATGAAGCAGACCCCTCCGCGAAATCTTCTGCATCCAAAGACAGTCCAGCCAGTCTGGTTCCCATGCCGGTTTCGGGATTCAGCAAGCCGCAGGGATATATTTCTCTTTAAATGAAACTTCAGCCGCACAGGACAGTCTTCCTGTGCGGTTTTGATTCAGAAAAAGCATCTGACACAGCGATGAAAGAGCGGACATTCATCATCGAATGCCAAAGCAGAGCTGGCAATTAAAATAGGAACAGAACGGCCTGCCAATCAGAACAGGGCCGCTCAGAATAAACCTGGCTTGAAGAACCAGGGAAAGACTGTTTTCTGCAGTCCTGATCTGCAGAAAAGCAGCAGATGTCTGATCTATAAACATAGAGAAAGGCCGGATCGGCGGATCCGGAAGGAGAGTATGAAAAAAATCTGGAGTGTTGAAGATGAGCAGAGCATCCGGGAGATTCTGCTCTATACGCTGCGCTCAACCGGATATGAAGCGCGCGGGTTTGAAGATGCGGCTTCGTTCTGGAAGGCGCTCGAGCAGGATCAGCCGGATCTGATTCTGCTCGATATCATGCTGCCGGAAAGTGATGGAATCGAGATTCTCAACAAGCTTCGATCCAGTCCGAAGACGGCCCGGATTCCGGTGATTATGACGACCGCGAAAGGGACGGAGTATGACATAATCCAGGCACTTGAAGACGGAGCCGATGACTACCTGGTCAAGCCCTTTGGCATGATGGAAATGGCAGCCCGGATCAAAGCGGTTCTTCGCCGATGCGAACAGCCTGTGCCTGCCAGGCGGGAAGAAAGCGGGCTGATTGAATCCGGAGGAATCATTGCGGATCCGGAAAGCCGCAAAGTCTGGCTGGAACATAAAGGAAGCAGGGAGCGCGAGAAGATTGAACTGACCCGTAAAGAGTTTGATCTGCTTGTTCTGTTCATGTCCCATCCATCAAGAGCATTCAGCCGGGATGAGCTGCTTGAGCAGGTCTGGGATACCGGATTTGCGGGAGAGACACGGACGGTGGACGTTCATGTCGGATCGCTCCGTACCAAACTGAAAGAAGCCGGAGAGCAGATTGAGACCGTCCGGGGCATCGGCTACCGCTACGAGATTCCAGCATGACCAAACGGATCTTTCACTCGATTCTCGGAGCCTGTCTGTTTGTTCTGGCAGCGGCAGTAATTACAACGGTTCTTTCGGTCTACCAGGGTTTCGTTTCAGAAGAAGTTGCGCGTCTTGGCAAGGAAACCCGGATTGTTGCCAATGTACTCAATCATGGCGGATCGATTGATCCGGACCTAGAGCTGTTTTCTCTTGGGGGCATCCGTCTGTGTCTGATCGATGCGGACGGTACAGTCGAATATGATTCTTTCCAGTCGGACAATGAAGCCAACCATGCCGACCGGCAGGAGATCATTGAAGCGTCCCAGAATGGAGAAGGAAGTTCCATTCGCTATTCCCAGACACTCAGCACTGAAACCTACAATGCAGCGGTCCGTCTGGATGACGGATCGTATGTACGTCTGTCACAGTCACATTCATCTCTGCTGGCTCTTTTTGCCAGATCCCTCTGGCCGATGCTGCTGCTTATCCCGGCTCTTGCCTTTGTGGCGTATGTCATTGCACGGCTTCTCGCCCGCAATATCGTCGTTCCGATCAATGCCATTGATCTTGCCAATCCGCTCAGTCAGGTTCCGTATGAGCAGCTCAGACCGCTTCTGGAAAAGCTCGATTCCAACAACCGGCAGATTGCCGGTCAGCTCAGACAGCTCGAAGAAAATTCGCTTGAATTTGAAGCGCTGAGTACCTCGATGTCAGAAGGTCTGGTCATGGTCAACGCACAGGGCCGACCGGCATTTATCAATCAGGCAGCCAGAAAGATTTTCAGCATCACAACCGATGACTGGGCTTCCGCGAGCAACTCACTGAACATGCTTCTTGAACAGGGATTGAACGGACAGAAAGCCGGCAAGATCTATCCGAAAAACGGCCGGATCTATTCTCTGGAAGCTACGCCGATTCGCAGGGATGAGCGGATCATCGGCGCGATGGTTCTTGCGATGGACAGTACAGAAAAGCAGGAAGCTGCTTTGCGCAGACAGGAATTTACCGCAAATGTGACGCACGAGCTGAAAACGCCGCTGCAGACAATTTCTTCGAGCGCAGAACTTCTGAGCTCAGGCATGGTAAAAGAAGAAGACGTGCCTACATTTGCAGGGTATATCTTCAAGGAAGCCAGACGGCTTTCTGCGATGGTCAACGATATTCTTCATCTCTCCCGGATCGAAAGTCAGAGCAGCGAACCTGACGCACTGACCGACCTTTGTGCAGTCGCAAAAGAAGAAACAGAACAGATGACAAAAGCGGCGGCTTTAGCGGATGTCCATCTCGAATTTGAAGGCGAGCAGGCGTATGTTCTTGCCGACAGAAAGGATCTGTCGGATATCGTACGAAACCTTGTTGAGAATGCCATCCGCTACAACAGACCGGATGGATATGTCAGGGTGACGGTTGCAAATCGGGCGGATAATGTCGAGCTGCGCGTGGAAGATGGCGGAATGGGAATTGCCCCGGAAATGCAGGAGCGGATCTTTGAGCGCTTCTATACAGCCGATCCCTCCCGCTCTCAGGGCGGAACGGGTCTGGGACTTGCGATTGTTAAACATGCAGCATCCAATCTTGGATCAGAAGTTCTCCTGGATTCAGAACCTGGCAAAGGCAGTACCTTTACGATTCTCTTTCCACGGCCGAAAATTACGGATTCCAGCGATGCGGTCTGAGTGAATCTGACCATGCGAAGCTCTGGCTTATGTGCCAACCCGGATCAGAGTCGAAAAGAGAGGACTGGTGAAAGGGAGACAGTCATGCATGGGGTGATTCTGCTCAAAATCATCTATCCTAGAAAAAGGAGGAGAAAATGCATGGAACAGATTCGAAACACACTGCGTGAAGTACTGACTGAAACGGTACTTGAGCAGATTATTCGTGAAACAGACAAAGTGATGGACCAGAATTACCGTGCGCTTTCTGAGCGGGCTTCTGGCATGGCTGATGTACACACCTATCAGCAGCTGCTGGACTACTGCTATCAGCAGACCGGCTTATATCTTGATAACCGGGACAATATGAAAAAAGTCCTGCTTGACGCCAATAATATTCCGTCGGTTTACCATTCCGTTGTTGAATCGGAAGAATTCAAAGCCATCTGCGCGGAAGAATACAAAGGCTTCCCGCGTGTCATCATGATGACCATTCTTGCAGGCAGCGAAGCTGCCGCAGCCAATGCCGCAGCCGGCATTCTTGAAACAGCTGGTGCAGATGCACAGCTCGTTCAGTACGAGGATGATCTTTGCACAACGTACCAGAAGTATCTTCGTGATGCGATTGCCTACGGCAAAGGCGAAGACAAGAAAATTGTCATGGCTGGCGAACACCGCGCCTGATCCGAAAACAATTCAATTAAAAAACAGAAACAAAAAGGATCTGAGCCCTGCATCCAGGCAGACTGAATCTGTCCGGGCGCAGGGCTCAGTATTTACCTGTGGCTCCTCTCCTGAAAAGAGACTGGAGCTTTTTTACGGACTGTTCCATTTTGAAAAGAGCTGTTTTATACTCTGCACGGCTATTGTTGAAGACGCCTGTCTTTTCTGGCACGCGGCCTGGAATCTGATCTGAATCGAACTTTTATGAAACCTTAATGCGGCCAAAAAAGATGGTGATAATATTTTTTAATTTGAGGCAGAATCGCGAATAAAACGGATTATATGCATAAAGTTTCTCTAAAGGCAGGTGCAAAAAGTCGAGAATTTTCAGGCTTTCTGCAAAAATCTGATGTTAAATATGAACATTTAGCAGTTATTTGTGAAGGCTGGAAACAGAACAAAATACCGCATACAGAACATTAAAACCTTGTAAAGTACTCTGCTTTATGTTTTTATCTGAAAATACTGCGGAAAAACATACACTTTTTTCGATTTGAACCAAACCGTTAACTCTTTTGGTGAGTATATTACTCTAAAATGAGAGTAAGCATTTTGCATCCGTTCATAAACAATGGAATGAAGATCACTTTAAGAATATATTTAAGATAAAGAACGGATAAATGAGCGGCTATTCGTCTAGGAGGGGGCTTTCGCGTGAACAATTTATCCAGGAACACGAGAAGCGTACTTCGTCAGACTCTGCTGATGCTTGCCAGTAATGCGAGCGCAATACTGATCGGACAGATTCTCGAGAGGTTCGGTGCACCGCCCAATACAACGGTCTGCGTCTATCTGCTCGCTGTCGTCGTAACAGCTTCCGTGACAGAAGGCTATGCCTACGGAATCATTTCCGCTCTGATTTCGACGCTTGCCTATAATTACTTCATCATGGTTCCGATCTACAACTTTACGGATCTGAATCCATATCTAACCCTGACCTTCGCACTGATGCTTGTGATGTCCATGCTGATCAGCTCGGTCACCAGCAAAGTCAGAGAAGGGGAGCTCCTCGCACAGCACCGCGAGGAAGAAACCAACGTCCTGTACCGGCTGACCAAAGGCCTTGCCGGCGTAACCAGCATGCAGGCCGCAATTGAAATTACACTGCTTCACATCGGCGAGGTCTTCCAGACCGACTGCCGCATTCTTGAGTTTGACGAAGACGAAAAACCGCTCACTACATTTATCCTTTAAGAAAATTCCAGCATTCACCGTCAGGTTCCGACCAATCAGAACCGTGATTTCTCCGAATATAAAGTTCGTCCGGAAGAAGGCTACTACTGCAATGATCAGCAGTATGAATGGCCGGTTTATTCCCAGGACGGAAAAATTCTCGCCGCTATCGCGATCCCTGTCGAGACATGCAGACGGATGAGTTCTCTCGATTTTAAACTGATGAATACAACCGCCGAATCCTGCGGTATTACCTTCGAAAAACTGCTTCTCGCAAAGAAGCAGGAAAAAAACAAGCAGGAAGTCAGTCAGGAACGTTACCGGACCAATCTCCTGCGCTCGATTTCTCATGATCTGCGCACACCGCTGGCCGGAATCAGCGGAACAAGCGAAGTTCTGATGGAACAGCTTGATCCGGATTCAGAAGCGTATGAACTTGCCTCGAATATTCGCAAGGAAACCGAATGGCTCTTCAACCTTGTACAGAACGTCCTGTCTCTGACAAGACTGCAGAATGAGGGCTTCTCCATCCGTGAAGAAATCAACGTTCTTGAGGATGTTGTCGATTCCGCCATCAAAACAATGGAAATCCAGCTGCCCAAAAGAGAATTCGTGACGATCTATCCTGATGATGTGTTTGTCGTTTCTGTTGACCCGTCGCTGATTAAGCAGGTCATCATCAATTTGGTCGACAATGCATCCAAATACTCGGATCAGTCGACACCGATTGAAGTTGAGATCCGGCTCAATGAACAGGATCCGTCCTGCGTCGAAGTTCATGTTCTCGACCATGGAGTCGGCTTTACCCAGGCTTCGCTCGATAAGATTTTTAAAATGTTCTATACGACAAAAGCGAAGACCGAAGGTGCCATGCGCGGCTATGGACTTGGCCTTCCGATCTGTGATTCGATCATGAAAGCACACCGTGGAACAATCACTGCAAGAAACCGTGCAGACGGCGATCACGGCGCTGAATTCATTATCCGGCTTCCGCTGTACGATCCCGATGTACCGCCTGCAGATGAATCCGCAACATGATCTGAATGTGCAGATACAGAAATCCAGGACCAAAACATATAAAGAAATACAGAATCAAAAAATGAACGGCTGCTTCTCGATACGAAAAGAAGCAGCTGCTTTATTGTTTTTGCTTTTTATTTTTTAATGAACAGCGAAGACGCAGCTGCAAATCAGACAGAAAAAAGCCCGACCGGATCAGAACTGGAAAGACTGGTCAGAGCATAGAAAACAGGATAAAAGTAAAATAGTAAAACATTTGAGCCAGACTGAATGAGGCCTACAGACCCAGCATCTGGCGGAAGGGCTGGAAGATGCCTGGAAGAAGATTTTCCAGGTTGAAAATCAGAACGAACAGAAAGATCACGACAAGCGTGGTCATCCATTTGCCCTTGAGGGTATTTGTAGCAAAACAGATTACGGAGCAGAGAACCGAAAGCATGATGATCTGCAGATGCGACCAGGAGGTGATCCACCACTGGAGAATGGGAATAAAATTCAGAAATCCTGTCGCACGGATTCCGTAGATAATAAAATAGACGGCACATCCTGCAAGTGCAGACCAGAGAAGGCCGGGTATGAGCTTTTTCATAGATTTCATAGAACAGATTTTAAAGCAAGAATCGCTTTTTTTGAATTTTTCACCGAAAAAGGTGAACAGTTTCATTCGGAATGAATGATGCCCTCCAGACTGCGTGCTTCTCTTTGCTCCGTAATAAAAAAGAAGCGATCCGCGCGGGCGGATCGCTGGCTTACAGTCCTGCTGGATTAAGCGTTTTTCTCGTCGACTTTTTCGTCCTCTTTGAGAGCTTTCAGGACATCTTCGGCGTCGTTGATTGCATGTTCGAGTTCGTCATAGACAGCAACCATGGAGTTCAGTTCGCTGGCCAGATCGAGTTTATTGTCAGCGTTTTTTGCTTCGATTGAGCTGGAGATGAGATCGATGACAGACTCTGCCTTGATCAGATGCTCACGGATCTCTTCAACTGCTGCAACTGGTCCTTCGGTCAGTTCTGCCTGGGACATTAAAACGACTTCTTTACTCATAATTAAAGCCTCGCTTTCTTTTCGTTACTCTTAGTTTAGTCTTCAACTCGATAAAACCTCACCGTTTTGACTGATCGATCGAGTCAGACGGATATGCAAAAGAACGCTCGGTTTAAAAAGAGCCATTCATCATGAAGCACACCCTTCTGTTCTGTGCAAAGAGAGAGTTTTGACGAATTGCGGATCCGGTCTATCCTGAATAGTGATTTATACATCTGCCAGAAAGGATGGTTTTTATGAAGTGTCCAAAGTGCCAGACAGTGCTTGGCGGCAGAAAAACGCCTGCCTGCTGTCCCTTATGCGGGGCGGTGCTCGAAAAGAATCCGCACAGTTCGTTTGAAAAAACATGGGCGGATCTTGAAGAGCAGCAGCTGAAGAAAAAGCCGTCTGTGAAGCAGTTTAACGCCGTCTATGGATGGTATCAGAAAGCCATGCAGAACTCTCTGGATGAGACAGTCGATGCAGCAGCTTTTCTTCGCCGCTATCCGGAGCTTGCAGCCAAAGCAGGCAAAAGCGAGAAAACAATTGAAGAGATCCTGGTCCATGGAGCGGAAAACGGATCGGCTGCATGCGCAAGAATTCTCGTGCAGGAAAAACCGGAATGGAAAGTCCACCTGCTTGAATTCCTGAAGGATAGGGATCCTGAAGAATATGGGCCGGAATATGCGCTTTTGATCAATTCCTGGAAAGGCGAATACGGAAAAGCACGTCAGGCGTACCGGGAAATCTGCAAACTGCCAGAAGACCGTCCTTTTGCTCTGGAGTCTGATCTGGCAAAAGAGATGCTTACCGGACTTGATGGAGAGTGTGAGGGACGCCGCAAGCAGATGGATGCAGCAGCAAGTCAGGGAAATGTACGATTCCTTCTTGATGCGCTCTGCCGCCCGCTCAATGATCCGCAGCAGGCATTTAATCATCTGTTTGATTTGAGCGAACCGGTGATGCATGTTCTGCAAACGGAGTCAGACAGCTGGATGCCGATGATTGAAAAAGATCTTGAGGCGGGAGTCTGCCTGCGGGGCTTTCATCTGTTTTTGCAGACAATGAAAAACACCGGTTTTGAAGCTGATCCGCGATTGGATGCCCTTCTTGCAAAACAGTATGAAAAAGCTTATCTGCGCCCGTTTGAAGAAATCGAAGCGACAGATCTGCTCTGGATGGACTGAATATCGAAGCAAAAACGGTATGGATGATGAAATTCATGACGTAATCCATGAAGAAATGAAGAATGGAATGAATAACAAAACAGGCAGTGTTCTGCAGAAGCAAAATGCAGAACGCTGCCTGTTTTCAGAAGAGCGCTTTAAGAAGTATGGTCCACAGCGGAAGAGTAAACATGGAAACAACAGTCGACAGGAAGATCATGCGACTGGCAAACTGTTCGTTCTGCTTATACTTCTGCGAGAGCATTGCCATCGTAACCGGAGCCGGCATGGCCGTTTCAAGCGTGCAGATCATCAGCGGCATGGAAGGAACATGGAATAAAGCCAGAAGCCCGCAGCATGCGGCAGGCAGAAGAATCAGCCTGAACAGCGTATAGAGAATCAGACGGGAAGACAGCAGATCAGAAAGCGGAACGCTGCTGAGAATCACGCCAATCACCACCATGATCAGAACCGTGTTGCATCCGGCAAAAGAAGCAATGACCGTATCCAGCCAGTCTGGAAGCAGAAACCCAAAGCTTTGTGCAGTCATCATGATTATTCCGGCAAAGATAGCGATCATGCATGGATTGACAGCCGTCTTTTTGAGAACATCTTTCCATTTCACGTTTTCAGCCCGGGAGTACATCATCAGACCGTAAGACCACATGACGATCCGCAGAGGAATCGCATAGATTGAAGTAAACAGAGCGCCTTCCTGTCCGAAGGCGGCCTGACCGACAACCAGACCCAGCGTTCCGGCATTGTTGGAAACCGTACCATATTCCAGGTTGATTCTTTCTGTTGGATCTTTAACTATTTTCCAGAGCACTCTGGACAGAAAAATTGCGGCAATCTGAAGAAGAATCGCCAGAATCAGAATTGAGAAAGTCGATTCAATGATTTCCCTGGTCAGAGCCGTTTCAAACGCATGAAAAA
>Jenna_p2__coassemble_1714_pt1 | contig 15885 bp, 16 predicted proteins | sample Jenna_p2__metabat2_high_PE_029 | metagenome-assembled genome bin Jenna_p2
GGAAACTGCTTTTTTAACAACAACGGTTACCCACCGTTAGTGCAATAGAGCCTTTTTTCAATTTCCTTTCTTTCATAAAGCGCAAAGCATTTGGAAAGCGCTTTCTTAAGACTGATTCTGTTCGCACTGCCTGCAAAAGTCAACACGTATTTCAGAGTCACTGACTTAAAGCAGTGATTTTTTGGCTTCCACAACAAAAAAGCGGTTTTCAACCGCTCCTGTTAAATTGTGATTTAATTCGCATGCTAATTTTATCTCAACCTAGGCTAAAACATTCTCAATCCGTCAACCCGCTCGTCTGGATTTTCGAACGTGCGCCGATACGTTTCAATCCCTGCCGGAAGCTGAACACGGAACTGCAGACTGCATGAAAAAAGCGGACAGCTGCCGGAATGGTCCGGTACTGTCCGCTGAAATTCATTTTTGTTCAGAAATTCGATGAGCAGATTCTCTCTAAAACAGACCCGCAATCCACGCACCTGCTGCTGCCGCAATTGCGACCTGCAGAAGACTGCCGCCAAACCAGGCACACAAAACGGCACAGATGACGCCAACTGAGCAGACCGCCAGAGACAGATCGCCCATGAATACGCCGGGGATTGTCATGGCAGCAAGGACCGCATAGGGAACGTAGTACAGAAACGACTTGAAGAAGCGGGAATGAATCGGCTTGGAAAAGAAAGCCATCGGGATGACACGGATCCCATACGTTACAAGCGCCATGACAAAGATCAGAAAGTAAACATCAGATTCACGCATCGTCTTCGTCCTCCCTTGGAAACTTCCACGCACAGAAAGCAGCCGCGACAATCGTGACAAGAACGATCACATAGCCGCTTGAAAGATTCTTCAAAACAGGCGTAAAGGCAAACAGGCAGCTTAACGCAATTGCGATCAGAACGCAGACTGCAACTGACTTCTCTTTGCGGGCTGCCGGTACAAAGATCGCAATGAACATGCCATACATCGCAAGACCTAATGCATTGACCAGATCCGCCGGCAGAAAACTGCTCGCCAGCGCGCCGCCAAGCGTACCCATCGTCCAGCCGACAACCGGCGGAATGACGAGACCCATAAACCAGGAAAAGCGCAGATTTCCCTTGCTCGATATCGCGACCGCATAGATTTCATCCGTAATTCCATACGCCATGAGCATGCGCTGCCAGAGCGGAAGCTTTCCTCCCGTTTTCTGCGCAAGAGAAATCGACATCAAGAAGTAACGGGCATTGATAATCAGCTCCGTCACGATCAGCTCAATCAGACTCGCGCCTGCACAGATCAGCGTCGTTCCCGCAAACTGACCAGCACTTGTAAGATTCGTCAGCGAAATGATCACCGATTCAGTCACGGTCAGCCCCTGAATGATTGCCGCCATGCCGTAAGCCATGCTGACCGCAAAGTAGCCAAGGGCAATCGGAATCGAAGCCTTCATGCCCTCTATAAACAACTGTGAATTCTTCTGTTCATTCATGATTTGAAGTATAGCATTCTCAGGTTTAGCCGGTTCAGCTTCTTAAAAACTTCATGCTAAATCATGCCTACTCCATATCACAAAGAACCGAAACTGCGATACATAAGCGATAGCCGGCTGCCACAAACAGCCTGTTTTCATTTTTTAGTCATAAGTAAAGGCTTTCGATCAGCTTCCTTTTGCGCTGGAAAATTCAAAGAAAAGCTGCCGATTCCACAGGGTCTATTCCATTTTCATTGAAAGATCCGGATTGTGAAGCACAGCTCTTGACCTGGAGTTCACTCCAGGAAGTATAAGAAGGCCATGAATATCAAAGAAGTCAGCGAACGCTATAACATCAGCCAGGACACTCTGCGTTACTACGAACGGGTCGGCATGATTCCGCCCGTTACCCGCACCCCCGGCGGCAAACGGGACTATCAGGAAGAAGATCTTCGATGGGTCCAGCTTGCCATCTGCATGCGTGCAGCCGGTCTGCCCGTTGAATCCATGATCGAATATGTTTCCCTTTTCCTTCAGGGAGATGAAACCATTCCTGCAAGACTTGATCTGCTCAATGAACAGCTTGAACAGCTGCGCACACAGAAAAAACAGATCGAAGAAACGATAGACCGTCTGCTTTACAAAATCGAACGGTATGAAAACGCAATAGAAACCGGCATTCTGGACTGGTCAGACAAGGAGGACGTATGAAAAAACTGATTGCTTACTATTCACGGACCGGTGAAAACTATTTTGGCGGAAAGCTCAGAACTATCACAGAAGGAAACACTGCCAAAGTCGCAAAAATGATTGCAGAAATAACAGGTGGAGATCTTTTTGAAATCCGTCAGAAACATCCCTATTCCGACAGTTATATGACCTGCATCAAAGAGGCGCAGAAAGATCTCAAAGACAACGCAAGACCCGAACTTGTCGCTCTTCCGGAAAACATGGATCAGTACGATGAAGTCTGGATCGGTTCGCCTGTCTACTGGGGAACGATGCCTATGGCTGTTTTCACATTCCTCGACGCCATCGACTGGAGTGGAAAAACCATCCATCCCTTCTGCACCCATGAAGGCAGCGGTCTTGGACGCATTCCATCCGATCTTGCCAGAGAAGCAAAAGAGGCAAAAATTGCTTCCGGTCCTGCAGTCCATGGCAGCGAAGTCGATCAGGCGAAAAGTCTAGTCGAGCGCTGGATCAGCGAAGATGGAGAATAAAAGGAAAGATCATATATGACTGAACATAAATACAGCGAATCTGTTTACGCTCTGATGGACCAGGGCGGTCCGACCGATAACCGGAAGCCCTATTTCAGAGAAGCAGCGGATGAAATGATGCGTTCCCGCACCCTGTGTGCGAAAGCCAATGCGTGCATGCCGGATGATCCGCATTATATGGATCCTCTGAAAGAACTGTTTCACTCGGACCTGTCTTTGGTTCGCATCCTGACCCCGTTCCAGTGCGACTTTGGAAATCGGGTCACTTTTGGCAAAAACGTCTTTATCAACCACTCGGCGATTCTTTCCGCTTCCGGCGGAATCGAATTTGAAGACGGGTGCATGGTTGCACCGGGTGTCAGAATTGCAACGATCAACCATGATATGAATCAGCGGCATTCCATCTATACCTACGGAAAAGTCACCATCCGCAAAAATGCATGGATCGGCATGAATGTCACGATCTGTCCGGGTGTAACTATCGGCCGCTATGCGGTAATCGGTGCCGGTTCTGTCGTTACGCACGACATTCCCGACTATGCGGTTGCGGTCGGCGTTCCGGCCAAAGTCATCCGCATGATCGATCCGGCCGAGCAGAAGGAATAACCGTAAGCATAACCTGGATAAATAATATGGAGAAGGAAACGGACGAAAAAATCCGCAATCGACCCATGTCGAACAGGCAGACATACAGATAAACAAAATAAGGTTCAGCAAGCACGAAACCGGAGCTGTATTCCGACATCGTTCTGCTGAACCTTTTTCTTCCAAACGTTGTTCTGCCATCTGATGTATCGTGCCGGGCAGAAGAAAAGAGCCGGCATTTTACCGGCTCAGTTGAGTCCGTTATGAACCAGATCGATCTGGTCAAGAAGCAGCTGCGCCTGACGGCTGTTCTGCCTGACGGCTGTCTCCAGCCAGTATCTGGCCAAGAACTGACTATGCACAACCCATTTGCCGCTGCAGTACATCTTTCCTAACAGGATCTGCGCATCCACATATCCGCCCTGCGCGGCTTCGAACAGATATTCAAGTCCCTGCTCAGTATCCAGTTCATCCGGCGGGCAGATGCTTCGGACGTTTCCCAGATAATACTGACTCAGAACGTATTTTGCTTCATTGCTTCGGTTTTCCGCTGCAAGCTTGAGGAACTGGATGCCGCAGCGGGTGTCCCCGTCGATGAGCGATTTAACGCCCTCGATAAACTGCGCATGCGGTTCATCGCAGGCCAGCGCTCGGTCAAGCCAGCGTCTGGCATAATCCTGTTCCGGACGGTTGTTATACTCTTCATACAGAGCAAGACATGCTTTTCCATCACCGGTTGAGGCCTGCGCTTCAAGCTGTCTGAGAACTGCCATTTTCATATCCAGCCCTCCTCTCTGATTTAAGTGTAGACCATCCAGAGAGACAAGCCACAGAAAGTGCTTAATTTCAGCCGTTTTTTCTCATTTTTTTGATTTGAATTACTAGACAAAAAATATTTCAATGGTATAAAATTTATAATTTTCTTATTCCAAAGTACCATTGAAACAGTGTTTTCCTCAAGCAAATCTGGCACCAAACCATCCGGAAAAGACGGGTTTTCTTTCTTTTTGGGCGGTCCAATTTTCAGATTCTTTCGATGGATTGAGCTGAGTGTTCTTTTACGGAAGATCCTGCTTCTTTACAAAGCGACAAATGTTCGTTTTTCAGAATTTCTTCTACAATAGAACCAGAAGGAGATGTTATTACATGCTTACAATTACTGAACCCGCAGTGGCGGAACTGAAAAAAATTATGGCTGAGAACGGAGCTGACGGTCTTCAGGCAGTACTTGCCCAGACCTGCTGCAGCGTATCCCCTGTTTTCCAGATGGTTCGTTTTGATGAAGGCGATGAGCCTGTTGAAATTTCCGGCATTAAAATTCTGATGGATGACGACACAAAAGCTGTTGTCGATGAAGCCATCATCGATGTCCAGGACGGCGAACTGATGGTTTTCATGCCTGCACAGGGCGGCGGATGCTGCGGCGGCCATGGCGACCACGATCACGACGGCGGATGCTGCGGCGGACACGGCGATCACGACCACGATGGCGGTTGTTGCGGAGGCCATGGCGACCACGGTCACGACGGCGGATGCTGCGGCGGTCATGGCGATCATGAAGGCGGATGCTGCCACAACGAATAAGCCGTTTTCCCGCTTTTTCTTCCCTGTCTGTGCGTCTTAGTCTGACAGACAGACCTACATTTCGAACAGAAAACAGATCCCCGCGCGGTTTGGTCCGTGCGGGGATTTTTTAAGTTCGGTTTAATTATTTCTATGTCTTCCTGGATCGGTGCTGCTTATTTCAGTTTCAGCACGTTCTTGTAAACGCCATCGACAGCTTTGAAGCCTTCTTTTTCAAGAAGCTCTCCTGGCAGTCCGGCTGCATAGACCTGCGGCAGTTTGCGGCGTTTTGCTTCTTCAAGCAGACGGGTAAGGATTTCTTTTTCGTATCCATTGCCTTTGAGCTCTTCGTCACACCAGAAATCGCACAGATAGCCGATTCGGCCGTCGGTCTGTTCCGGTGTTGGAGGCGTGAAAATCCAGGCGATGCCGCCAGTAGCGACAATGCGGTTTTTCCACCAGGCAAAGATCTGGTGCAGAGCACCGCTGCGCATCTGGGCTGCAAAGTAGCGCTCGAGTTCAAAATCGAGGCTGTCATCTTCTACGCCGAGTTCTTTTTTGCGCAGTTCAACGAGTTTGGGGATATCGTTGCGAACTGCACGGCGGTAAACGATCTTCGGCACTTCTTCAAAAGCAACCTCATTTGCCTGGCACCAGTCTTTAGCAAACTGCATGTAGCGGTCGTCTTCGTACTCATACCACTCATTGAGCAGACCATACTGGCTGACTGCGTTTTTAAAACGCTTGAAGATGCCTTTTCCTCCGCTAAGAGCAGTAGTCAGTGCATCTTTGGCTGCGCCATCGGGCAGCGTCCATGAGTATTCACGCATCATGCGGATATCTCCGGCATCCCGGCTGTCTGGGATCAGAATCAGATCCTCATACTGCTTATCAATTTCGTCATCAATTTCCATCAGTTCACGTGTCGACAGGTGTTCGTCACGCATGATGATTTCTCCCGAACGGGTATTGAGATAGTACTCAACTGAATTGCTTCCGCCCTGAATCGCATCAACAATATCGTCAAGATCGATTACCATAATTTCCTCCTCCGGCAGATCGAATGCCGGTCATTGCGGTGCCGGTTTTCTTACCGGCAAGTGCTTCTATTATATCAGTCCTGCTCAAACAGACTCTACATGCCTGGAATTCTCTGCTTCAGCGTCCTGTTTTTTCTTTCTGCTTCTGAAGCTGAATCAGGCGCAGTTCCTCACGGCGTCGGACATCAAGCAGCTCGTCTGCATCGCGTCTGGAGACCAGCCGCAGCAGACCGCCGCTCATGGAAGCTGCTGTAAAGAGCGTGCCATACCAGATAATCTCCTGATCAATGATCAGACAGGGAGCCGTCACTCTGGGATGCAGGTGCAGATGAAGTCCGGCCTGCCAGAAGACCTGACGAAGAACTTCGGATGCTTCTTCCAGAAACAGATCGACGCGTACGCCCCGGTTAGCCGCTTTAGACAGAAGAGGAACAAGGATGCGTGCCTGGTTGCCGTCAAGATAGCGGGCACAGAGTGCAATGCGTGTTTTTGCCTTGCGCAGATCCGTCAGCAGAGGATCTTTCCACGTCTCTTCCAGATAATACTGACCGTTTCGATCCGTGTTCTGACTCGATTCCGGCGTACCGATCTGGTAGCCCTGCTTGATGTATTCTTGAAGCCGGTCGCGGTACATCCGCTCAAACATTGGCGTCTGTACATCCGCATAGTCATAGACAATGGCAGTATCCTTGCCTTCTGTCTGCCGGTGAATTCGGCCGATGGACTGAGATACGGATGTTTTGGAATGAATCGGCAGGGCAAGCATCAGCGTATCGAGGTCCGGAAAGTCGAATCCCTCACTCACACTCGCATACGTGCCAATCAGAACTGTTTTCCGTGCCGGTCCGCCGCCTTTTTTTGCGGCTGTGATGACCTTCAGTCTTGCGGCATTGACCTGCTTTTCTTTCGGATCGCCGGCATAGATGAGCAAATCGGTATTCTCATCTGGCTCAAGAAGTCTGGCCAGCAGTCTTGCATGTTCAACAAAGCGGGTCAGCACAAGAACCGTCCGGCCATTATTCAGCGCTTCTTTTACATCATCAATGATCTGCGCGTTTCGCAGCGGATGGAGCGAAGCTTCCTGACACAGACGCAGGAAGTCATTTTCCTGAACGTCATCGCTCATAAACGAAGTAAAGCGCGGGCACACCAGACGGAAGAACGACTGGCCGGCCATCTGATCTTTCGAACTGAATGACGCCGCAATTTCGCCAAGCGGCCAGTACATCGACGGACTCTTGCGGTCCGTTCGCTCCGGCGTTGCACTGAAGCCGTATACATAGCGGCTTGGCACATGGTCGAGCACCTGCTGATAGGTTGTCGCTGAAGCGTGGTGGCACTCATCCACCAGGACCATTCCGTAGTTTGAAAGAATCGAATCCAGATCTTTTCTTCCAGATAAAGAGGGCACCATCGCCAGATCCACCCGGCCATTCAGCGTATTGGTTGCACCCTGCAGTACGCCGATTTTTCCCGGATAGTTTTTCGACGGTGCTTTCCAGGATTCAAAAGCCGGATCATCAAAGCGCAGGAAACGGTTAAGCGCCCCGACCCACCCCTGCAGAATTTCCTTGGAGTTAACCAGAACCAGCGTTGGGGTTTTCTTCTTTGCGATCAGGGAAGCACCGATGACTGTTTTACCTGTTCCAGTTGCCGCCTGCAGAATGCCGTTCTCTTTTTGAAGCAGAGCAGCCTGCAGCGGAACCTGTTCGGATCGGAGCTTCTCGGTAAAGGAAAGACCAAGTTCAGGCGGATCGGATCGCAGATCCTCAACTGCATAATCGATATTTCTTGACTGGAAATAGGATTCAAGCGTATCAAGCAGTGCCCGGGGCAGCGAAAGCCATCTTATGCCATCCGTATCAGTTTCCACCCGGCCAAGGGCGATCACCCGGCTTCCATTTGTATACTTGGCTTTCTTTTTTGTGTATTCCGGATTCCAGTAGCAGGCAAGCGAGCGGATTTCGGCCTGCATGGGTGCTGAAAACTGATCGGCCCGCACGCGCAGACGTTCACGCTGTTCAATGCGCACGGGTCCCGCCAGTTTATTCTCACTTTTCTGTGAACTTTCTGCCTGTTCTGCCATCGAGGAAAAGAGATCCAGCACTGGCTGCGGCATGGCCGTTGGCTCTTCTTCAAACAGTCTCTCGCACCGGTTATCCCGGGTCTGGCGGATCTGCAGATCTGCTGTTTTAAGCGAAACTCTGTGAACCAAACTAAGGCGTTCAAACGGATTCTGCGCGAGACTTCCATCTTCATTCAAAAACGCACTGTCCTGCCAGTCGGCATCCGGATTTCCTGCCCGACCGGTAAACAGACCGCGCAGCGGCAGCTCAAGCGTTCCGCCAAAACTGTTCTTTTCCAGCATGGCGCCTGCCGGGAAAATACCGTCAAACGCTTCGGTACTCTGCAGAATGCCTTCGGCATAGGCGTTGAGAAGCAGCGAGAGCACAAACCGGCTTGCTCGGTTGGCATCAATGGGGATTTCAAAGAAAAACCACAGCCGCAGACTGTCCCGGTCGACACTGACATGGCTGATCCGCAGTTCACACAGTGTATCGATGCCCTGCATGGAGGCATAGCAGACAATCTGTTCCATCTGCTCATAGCGGTCTTCACCTTTGAGCGTAATCGAGGCAAACGCAATCGTTCCATCATCCAGAATCGGTGTAATGGCTACATCTTCCCGGTTGGCAAAATGGTCGCGCAGCGTCTTGGGCGAAAGCGGGGCAAGCGGTCGTTTGGCACACTGCATACAGTCGATCCGGCGTGCTCCGGCTTCATTTTTGGGGCAGTCCGGCTCAAAACGACGATTGCAGGGTACATAGAAGTAGCCGTTGCGGCTGCGCAGGCGCCATCCGCCATCTCTTCCTTTGAAATACGACAGGAACAGGTTCGCGTATTCCAGCGTCAGCGCCGGTTCGCTCATGCGTTTCCAGGTGGAAACAGCCTGTCTGGAAAGTTCGGCTTCTGTCGGCTTTTCAATCTCAATCGCCGCTTCTTCATTCTGTCTGGAAGAACCGGTATCCGACGAACGGACGTCAGCGTGTTCAGGTGCGTTTTCTGCCTGCTTCGTTTCCTTTGGAGAAGCTGCTTCCAAAGAAGGAATCTCTTCTTTTGATATCTTCTCTTTCTGTGCTTTTTCCGGCTGTGTCTCTGCTTTTGGTTCTGTCCTGACCGCAGATTTTTCAGCAGGAGAAGCCATCCAGGCAGCCCGTTCATACGGGATATGACTGGCATCGAGCAGTGCATACAGGCGCTCAATTTCTGCGGCGAGCTCCTCCTTTTTTGGCAGGGCTGGCCGTTTTTTCTTTGGTTCTGCCATAGATGGCCTCCTTTCTTTTCTTATTCTGTTTGGTTCTCTGCATCCGGTTTACTTCTTACGGACTTTGATGGTATCGGAATCCGAAAGATGTCCTATTAACAGAGATGAATCTGGATCATGCATATGAACTCTGCTGCGGATCTGCGCTTCATCATAATTGGCATAGCAGTAGCGGCAAAGATGCATGCAGGTGTTGTATGCGCCGACATCAGCCATTTCCACACAGCCGCAGTCGCGCGCTTTCCATTTTCCAAACGATTTTCCTGTCCACTGTCTGGCCTTTTCTGCAGAGAAGCAGGCACCGCCCGGAATTCCATAGGGTTCGAGGATGTTTCCTTCATTGCAGGTAAAAACCTCCAGACCATGGGCTTTTGCGCTTTTCGAAAAGCCTTCGCCGATTGCTTTCAGATCCGCTTCAATCGGTTTTCTTGCGCCGATCTGAGCTGCATTGCGTCTCGTGTTTTTATAGTCATCCAGAAAAGAGATCGTCACGGACTCAACCAGACCTTCCAGCAGAGTGCAGAGCTTTTCAAATGCACGCAGATGATAGTCAAGCGTGTAGCGGGCATTGAGGATGATCGGATCATAGCGCACAGTCAGATGATCCGGACCGAGAATCTTCGACATCTGCCGTATGCCTTCGATGATCTTCGTTTTGTCGATGACATTCGGTTCAAGATCTTCATGATAAGCCGTCACAGTAACATCCATCAAAACCGGCTGCTTAAAGCGGTCAAGATACGGAATGAGCGGCAGCGGATTTTTTGTGCAGAACATCCAGGCATCGATATCCTTTGTATAAATCCGTGAAACGCTTTTTGGATAGAACGGATTTCGGACGTCAAAATAGCCGGCTTCGAGCCGGTTAAGCAGCCACGGCGTATAGAACGCCGGGATATCGGTCCGGCAGCTTGCACTTAAAATCATGTTCTCACCCCTTTTATCTGTTCTGATTATACCGGTCCGCCTGTCCGCCTGAGCAGCGATCGCTATTTCAGACGCTCTTTCCGGCTGTGCCGATATGCGAAAGCAGTGCTGGTCTGGATGTCAGAGAGAGGCAATGAACCATACGTTTCGGAAAAAATGGACAGAAATAGAAAAGCATTGTCTGGTTCAGGCTGAAGAGAGATGAGTAAACTGCTTAAGTATGAAAGAAGAGCAGAACGAAAATCGCAAAAAAAGGATTGTGCTTTCTTTTGGACAGATATCTGATGCGGTCTGTCGATTTTTCCGGTTTTTCTTCTGCGCTATAGTAAGCAAAGATTCGCCAGGCAAAGCAATGAGAAGAAAAAGAATCCCCTTTCTGTCTTTTAAGGGCAGTGCGCCGGATTTTTTCTAAATCAGCGTGTATAAAAGAGTGACTGCTCTGTCTGTCGTACAGATCTGCCCTGCAGATCAAGGAGGAGAGATAATATGCTGACAACCCTGCTGTTTGATCTGGACGGAACGCTTCTTGACATGGATGAAGAGGCGTTTGTCCCTCTGTATATGAAATCCGTGGCAAAAGCCATGGCCAAATACGGACTCGATCCCCAGAAAATGATTCAGGCTCTGAAAGCCGGTTCCGAAGCCATGTTTAATAACAACGGACCCGAGCTGAACCGTGATGTTCTGTTTAAAATCATGAGCGATACCTTCGGTTTCGATATCCGGGAATACGAAGACCGCTTTGATGATTACTACCGCACCACTTTTGATGAAGCCGCGGTGACAACTCATCCAAAAGAAGGCATGGAAGAGCTGCTGAAGCACTGGAAAGACCTTGGCTATCGCCTGGTTCTGGCTTCCAATCCGGTTTTCCCGGTTTCTGCCATGGAAGAGCGCCTGAAATGGGCCGGCATCGACCCGAAGCTGTTTGATGACATCAGCAGCTACAGTACTTCAACCTGCTCCAAGCGCAGCCCGAACTTCTTCATGGAAACCGCAAAACGTCTTGGCGTGACACCCGAAGAGTGCATGATGATCGGCAACTCCGTGGATGAAGACGGTCAGGCCGAAAATGCCTGCATGCAGTTCTGGCTGCAGGAAGGCACTGACTTCTCAAAGCTTAACGAATATCTGGAGAAAAACGCTCCCGCAAAACACGCTGCATAGCGATTGCGCATTCGATTAAAAATCATTTTCGATCCAGAAAGGATCAGAAAAACAGGCGGACAGAAAAGCTGTTCGCCTGCTTTATTTATAACTAAAACGATGTGATGACTGTCATCAGCGCCAGAAAAACGCCGGGCACATTGGCGATAATCAGCGGCCATTCTTTCGGCTTTTTGACAAAGCCGTAAAGACTCCATACAGAACAGTTAAAGAATGCAGCTAATGGCTGCAGAAAGTTTCCTTTCATTCCATGCAGATTGCTGTAGATCTGGGCAATATAGGACACATACATCACAATCGACATTGCACTCGCAATATAGCCGATGATTTTTACTTGTTTCTCAGACATGCTTTCCGGACACAGACTCTTTCCGTGACCGCCTCCCTTCCGACTCAAACCGGACAAAGAATACTCCATTCTCTGATACCGCTTCAAATCGTAAACCGTAAAGGCTTACAACCTAACTCTTATGCACAGAGATGTACAAAAGCACACAAGCCACTCCGCTCCCGGCTTGTTGAGAACGGTCCACAAAGTGCGAACAGAAGAAACAATAATCCGCTGAGGACAGATCCGGAATATGGAATTTCCGGTGTCATCAGCGGATTAAAATCAGTCTTTCGTTTTCTGTTTCCTGTTTTACTCTCTGTTCTGGGAAATGCCTGCAGCTTCAAGCGAAGAGAAGCTTTCCAGACCAAACATCGGTTCTGCACTGCGAACCGCATCGTTGATTGCGCCCATCAGTGCCTGAATGGCGATGACGGAAACAGCCGTCAGGTCGCATGGAACCTCATTGGTTGTCATGGCAAAAACCGTATCGCCATCATTTGGGGTATGAACCGGACGGATTGTACGGGCCAGCGCGTTCTGGCTCATGCCGGCAAGCTTCGTCAGCTGAGCCTGATCGAGATCCGCATTGGTGATGATGCAGCAAATCGTCGTATTCATGCGCTCCATCGCCTGATTCATCATTGAAAGAACAACTTCTTCTGTATCGAGCGCCTGACCGGTATCTTTCATAAAGATTCCGGCAAGGCGTTTTTTCGAATCCGGTTCATAGATATCGCCGCATGCATTGACTGCCGCAATCGCACCGACCTGAAGCTGACCGATTTCATAAGCACATGCGCCGATTCCGGATTTCATCGCCTTTTCAAATCCCATCAGTTTGCCGACACTTGCACCCGTTCCGGCTCCATAGCATCCGCTTTTGAACTCATTATTTTCACTGTTTTTTGCAGCCTGATAGCCCATTTCCTTATCCGGGAATGCCTCCGGATCACCGCAGGGCAGATCGAACAGCGAAGCCTGGCAGACAATTGGAACCACAAGTCCCTTCATGCCAAAACCGGCTCCTTTTTCTTTCAGATAGCGCATTACGCCAGAAGAGCTTTCCAGACCAAACGCACTTCCGCCGGAGAGCGTAACGCCATTGATCTTCTGCACCATGTTTTTCGGATCGAGCAGATCTGTTTCGCGTGTAGCCGGTCCGCCGCCGCGAACATCGACAGCACCCGTTGCACCTTCCATCGACAGAATGCAGGTTACGCCAGTTCCTCTTTCTCTGTCCTGTGCCTGGCCGATCTGAAAGCCGCGCACTTCTGTAATCGGAATTTTTTTCATTCTCAATTCCTCCCGTTTTCACTTTTCTCTTTTTGGGTTCACTCTATGTTTTCTCCCCGCTCAGGTATACCTGAGCGGGGTATTTCTTCTATTGTGGTCTATCTGCAGAAATATGCCGGTAATTTCCGTGAATTCTTTTCTCTTCGCGTTAAATAGAAGAGTTTTTGCGGTTCTATTCTGCTTCTTTCTTTTTTGGAAGAATCTTTGCGGGCTGGCTGACTACCGTACTGTCGGAAGGTACATCCTGGCAGACCAGCGCGCCGGCGCCGATTTTTACCCGGTCGCCAATCGTAATATCGCCTACAAGTACAGCACCTGCACCGATCAGACAGTCATCGCCGATCGTGGGTGCTTTGCCGTTCACTTCGCCAATGGTTACGTTCTGGTACACCCAGCAGTCTTTGCCGATTTTTGCGTAACGTGAAATATAGATGCCATGCAGACCATGGGGCAGTCTCAGTCTGGATGCGAGGTATGCATCCTTGCCGATATAGCCGCCATGCTTTCTGGCTGAGCGGTTCAGAAAAACCGTATACAGATCCCGCTTCCATCCGGAAGTCGTGTTCTGCCGTTTAAAAAAGACCTTCCAGTAGGTCTCCATCAGATCCCCTTTGGACCAGGTCAGAATATCCGTTCGAAAAGCCATGTGTTCCCCCTTATTGAACCGCAGAAACAGACTGCTCAATCACAGTTTTCCTGTCTCTGCTTTTTGCAGAAAGATCGTACCATCCGTCCGGTTTTGCGCCAACCATGCTGTTTTAAACAGGCGCGCAAAAAAGCCTTCTCTGCACGGATGCAGAAAAGGCAGTTTGATTTCATTTTCTGATGACTGATTTCAGACGTAAAAATCAGGCGTTCTGCTCTTCGATTTTATGAATCTCTGCTGCGATTTCATCGATCTTTTTCATCTCTTCATCGCTGAGCGGTTTTACATCGAGAGCTTTGAGGTTGCGCAGGATCTGTTCCGGTTTGGAAGCACCAATCAGAACAGAAGTAACGCCTTCCTTGTCAAGCAGCCAGCGCAGGGCAAGGGCGGACAGTTCAGAGCCATGTTCTTTGGCAAGATCGTTGAGCTCACGGAGCTTTTCGATTTTTGCCTGCGGAAGATCCGATTCATGCAGGAAGCGTCCGTCTGTACGGATGCGGGAATCTGCCGGAATACCGTTGAGGTAACGGTCTGTCAGCTGACCTTTAGCCAGCGGCGAGAAGGTAATCATGCCTTTGCCAAGTCTGTTGTTAGCTTCAAGTGCACCGTTCTTTTCAACCGTACGGTCAAGGATCGAGTAGCAGTTCTGGTTGATGATATAAGGAACCTTCAGCTCATCAAGAATTGCGCAGGCTTTTTCCAGAGTTGGACCATCGTAGTTGGAGAGACCAGCGTAGAGCGCTTTGCCCGAACGGACAGCCTGAGCCAGAGCACCCATTGTCTCTTCAAGAGGCGTATTGGGGTCCATGCGGTGATGGTAGAAGATATCCACATAGTCCAGACCCATGCGCTCAAGCGACTGATCCAGACTGGCAAGCAGATACTTGCGGGATCCCCAGTTTCCATAAGGACCGTCCCACATTTCATAGCCGGCTTTTGTCGAGATGATCAGCTCATCACGGTATGGAGCCAGATCCTCTTTGAGGATACGGCCGAAGTTCTTTTCAGCAGCTCCTGGTTCTGGTCCGTAGTTGTTTGCCAGGTCAAAGTGCGTGATGCCATGATCAAAGGCAGTCAGCACCATGTTTCTCATATTTGCATAGTTGGAAATGTCGCCGAAGTTCTGCCAGAGTCCCAGCGAAAGAGCTGGAAGCATCAGACCGGATTTACCGACGCGGCGGTATTCCATCTTTTTATAGCGATCAGGGTTTGCGATGTACATAGAAAATCCTTTCTTTTCTTATCGTCCGAAGACGTACAGACTTCTGTTGAAATCCGCTTCATTCCTATATTAGTACATCCATGGACAAACCATCGGATTGATCTTTCTGCGCTCGAATATTCGAAGCCTGAGAAAATTGGAGCCGCGCAGGAACTGCCGTTTAAACAGAAAAGCGGGACTGAAAGAACGCATCATCCTCAAAGTCTCGCTTTAATATATTCAATCTAAACAATTTTAATTCGGACCAATCGACTCCCGTGTGCGTTTTTATATTAGGAGCTGGCTTACAAGGTTTGGTTAATAAAGAATTTCATCGTCAACAGACGAGAAGTAGCGGCCTCCATACGGATTCACTTCGATATCTGCCTTTGTATGAACGATTCTTCCGAGAGCACCATAATCCACGGTAACCCTATCCCATAAAGCATCATATTCTTCCGGTTCAAGAACCACTTCGCCGATACTCTCTGCTTTAACAATGAGGAAGTCTTTCAAAGGGCCCCGAAAATTATGATTCGTAATATCCATCTCAACTATCAGATTTCTGCCTTCTAACCTGACATCCTGAACGAGTTCAGTTTCTTTGACAGATAAGACGTCTGGCAAGCCATTTTTGATATCTGCAATGAAACTGTCCGGATCAGCTTTTTTACCAGATTCACTTCTTCTGCTGGTGGATTCTGTGCTGCTCTGTACAGATTTCTGGCTGCTGATGGATTTTTCGCTTGCTGAATCTGGAATAAGATTTAATTTCCGATCAACCACATCCCAGAGTCCAGCCGTCTCGCCATCCGTATGCACAGTTGGAAAATTCGGATCAATCCGAATTTCAGCTGGATAAAGTAAAGAGCCATCAGACGCCAGACCATATTGCAGTGCCTGTGGGGAAGACAGGAAATCCCTGTCGTCTTTGAAATCCGATTCACTGAGCTCTGACATGAAATAGTACTGCTCTGGCATTTGCGTGAAGGCACAAGTGAATAGCAGTCCATCCTCTGAACCTGCACCATAGGCATACATGACGCCGGACTGATCCGCTTTTTTAAGATATGCATACAATGTCATTAAGTTAATTTCGAACGAGGATCTCCAATCGCACTAAGAAGAGGT
>Jenna_p2__coassemble_1732_pt1 | contig 15723 bp, 6 predicted proteins | sample Jenna_p2__metabat2_high_PE_029 | metagenome-assembled genome bin Jenna_p2
GTCAAACAGGCCGCAAAGAGCAACCAGAACTGGCTGCAGCGCCTGATCGGCAACCTCGGTGAAATCTTTACGCCAATCATTCCAGCCCTTGTTGCGGGCGGTCTGATTCTTGGTTTCCGCAACTGCATTGACTCGCTGTACCTCTTTGAAGAAGGAACAAAAACTCTCGTTGAGATTTCTCAGTTCTGGAGCGGCGTCGACAGCTTCCTGTGGCTGATCGGCGAAGCCATCTTCCACTTCCTGCCTGTTGCCATCACCTGGTCCATTACCCGCAAGATGGGAACCAGCCAGGTTCTTGGCATCATCCTTGGTATTACCCTAGTTTCTCCCCAGCTGCTCAACGCATACGCGGTTGCGACTACACCGGCAGCGGAAATACCTGTCTGGGATTTTGGATTTGCGACCGTTCGGATGATCGGCTATCAGGCGCAGGTCATCCCGGCAATTCTGGCCGGCTTTGTTCTGGTTTATCTTGAACGCTTCTTCCAGAAGATCACCCCGGCTATTGTTTCTATCATCGTTGTTCCATTCTGCTCTCTTGTTCTGTCTGTTCTGATTGCACACACCATCGTTGGTCCAATCGGATGGGCAATCGGCGACTGGATCTCCAAAGTTGTCTACGCCGGACTGATGAATCCGTTTGGATGGCTGTTTGCGGGTCTGTTTGGTCTGCTCTATGCACCGCTGGTTATCACCGGTCTGCATCACATGTCCAACGCGATCGACTCTCAGCTGATCAGCAGCTACGGCGGCACCATTCTCTGGCCGATGATCGCATTAAGCAACATCGCTCAGGGTTCCGCAGTTCTTGGTTTCTCTTTCCTCACACGTAAAAACAAACGTATCCAGCAGGTTGCTCTGCCTGCCGCAATTTCCTGCTACCTTGGCGTAACTGAACCTGCATTATTTGGTATCAACCTGAAATACGGTTTCCCGATCGTCTGCGGCATGATCGGCAGCTCCATTGCCGCTATGTTCTCTGTAGGCTTCGGAATCAGCGCTGTTTCAATCGGCGTCGGCGGTCTGCCAGGCATTCTTTCCATCTTCCCGCAGTACTGGGGCTTATTCCTGATTGCGATGCTCATCGCTATCGTTATTCCATTTGCACTGACTGTCATCTGGGGTCAGAAACACCTTTCCGATGAAATCCGCTATGGCCAGGCTCAGCCAAAAAAAAACTGACCAGCCAGCAGGCGGATGAAGATGTCATCCTTAACGCACCAATGACCGGAACCATGCTTCCGTTAACTGAAATCGAAGATAAAGTATTCTCTTCCGGCGCTATGGGTCAGGGCTTTGCGATTGATCCTGCCGACGGACTTGTTCTTGCACCATGCAACGCAGAAGTCATGATGGTTTTCCCAACCAAACATGCGATTGGTCTGAAGACGCAAAGAGGTGAAGAAGTTCTGATTCACCTTGGCATGGATACTGTTGAACTGAATGGCGAAGGCTTCACGACGCTCGTTAAACAGGGCGATCTGGTCACTGCCGGTGATCCGATGGTCCGGATGGATCTCGATGCCATTCGCAAAGCTGGCAAATCCACTGTTTCTCCTGTTGTTGTGACAAGCGGTCAGAATGTAAAACTCCTTGCTTCCGGAAACGTTGAAGCCACCACACCGACCGCAGTTATTCTCTCTTCTACAAATATTTAAGCTTTTCATTCCAGACAGAACCATCGCCGCTCAGACTTGCAGCCAGCGATGGTCTGTCTGCATTCATATGCATCACAATTTTTCAGAACGATCGAAATGATCCGCAGAAAACAGAATCAGAACAGAAACCAGAAAGGATATTTGTATGGACTGCTCAAAACAGGTTGTTTACCAGATTTACCCAAAGTCCTTTCAGGACACCACCGGAAACGGACTCGGAGATTTAAAAGGCATTGTCTCTCACCTGGACTATCTTCAGAATCTTGGCATTACCATGATCTGGCTCAATCCGATTTTCCCTTCTCCTCAGAAAGACAACGGCTATGACGTTGCAGACTACAAAGCCATTAATCCGGACTACGGCACAATGGAAGACTTTGAAGAGCTCGTACAGGAAGCCGGAAAGCGCGGTATCGGCATCATGCTCGATATGGTGTTCAACCATACGTCAACTGAACATGAATGGTTCAGGAAAGCACTGGCCGGCGATGAAAAATACCGAAACTACTACATCTGGAAAAAAGGAAAAGACGGGGCTCTGCCCACCAACTGGCCATCCAAATTCGGCGGTCCAAGCTGGGAATATGTTCCAGAAGCGGATGAGTATTATCTCCATCTGTTCGATCCGACACAGGCCGATCTGAACCTGGCCAACCCGGATGTCCGGGAAGAACTCGCCGGTATTCTGAACTTCTGGATCGAAAAAGGCGTAAAAGGATTCCGCTTCGATGTCGTTAATCTAATCGACAAAATGGCCTTTGAAGATGCACCGGAAGGCAGCGAAGGAAAAGAATTCTATACAGACGGACCAAAGGTCGGTGAATACCTTCATCAGCTGTATGTCGAAGCGCTTGGAAAAGCGGATGTCATGACGGTCGGTGAAATGTCTGCGACAACTGTTGAGAAATGTGCGGGCTACTCGAAGCCGGAAAATGAAGAACTGTCCATGTGCTTCAACTTCCACCATCTGAAAGTCGACTACAAAGACAAACAGAAATGGACCCTGATGCCTTTTGACTTCCAGGAGCTCAAAGACCTGTTCTTTGAATGGGATCTGAAGATGGAAGAAGAAGGCGGGTGGAACGCTCTGTTCTGGAACTGCCACGATCAGCCAAGAGCACTCTCCCGCTTTGGCGATCCCGTCAATTACCCGAAAGAATCCGCGAAAATGCTGGCTAACGTCATCTTTACCCGCCGTGGAACGCCCTATTTCCTCTATGGTGACGAGATCGGCATGACCAACCTCAACAGTACGTCGATCGACGACTACGCCGACGTCGAATCGCACAATGCAGCTGCCATGCTCAAAGATGAGCAGAAGAAAAGCGATGAAAAAATCCTCGTAATTCTTCAGGCAAAAAGCCGCGACAACGGCCGTACGCCAATGCAGTGGACAAATGGTGTTAACGGCGGCTTTACCACAGGAAAGCCCTGGCTGCGTCTCAATGACAATCTGGAAACCGTTAATGTTGAAGCGGTTTTAAAAGAAGACGATTCGATCTACGACTATTACCGGAAACTGATCGAGCTCAAAAAAAGCAATCCGGTTCTTCAGCAAGGCAATACAGTTCCTCTTCTGCAGAACGATCCAAACATCTACGCTTATCGCCGCCAGCTTGATGGCGAAGAGATTCTGTGCATCCATAACTTCTATGGACATCAGGCACCTGTAGACTTGGATCTTGCCGGGTATGAGCGCATTCTCTCGAACTATGATGATTTCAACCCGGCAGCCGGTTTTCTCCGCCCTTATGAGTCGCTGATTTTAAAGAAGACAGCTGACTGAACACAAATCTGAAGGAACTGTGATTCCATCATTCCTTTACACTTCTATAATTCGTTCACACTTCTACACTTCGTTCTTCGCTGTAATCACATTTGCCCGTTACGATTACAGCCTGGATTTAAATTCTGTATAATTCTTCTCCTGCTCTTCGAATGGCCGTTTGCCTGGCTGTTCGAAGAGCTTTTTCTGTTCCCGTTTCCCTTTTCCGCCTGGGTTCTTTCGTCTGATCTCTGTTCTGTGTGCGTTTGTGTATGCTGCTTTCTCTGCCGCTCACGCTGCTGGTCTGTCTGCGGTTCACCGCTGGTCGTTGCTGGGCAGGACCAGCTTCTTCAGTCTGTCCTGGAGATCGCCAGATCCAGTTTAGATACAGGCTGATGCCGTTCCTGCCTGAGTGCTGGTCAGCGACGGAGTGCGTGGCAGATGGCCCCGCGTCGCTTTGCAAAACGGCTTTGCGTGCGGCCTTTGGGAAACGAAAGCAGCAGCCCCTGCTGGAGGGACTGCTGCTTCTCTCTGGATTGGGGCTGTTAAGGCCGGAATCCGTGATTACTGTTATCGCCTGGGGCGATTATTTCTTTTTGGTTTTGCTGGTTTCAGATTCTTCTTCGTCTTCATCATCTTTGAATTTCTTCTTGTAGAAGAAGTAGAATCCGCCGGCAATTGCTGCAAGCAGAGCTGCAATTGTGGCATAGCGTGCAGGCAGGTTATACCACCAGCGCAGGAAGAAGTTGGTCGATACAGTGACTTCTTTCGGGAAGTAATCCTGAATAGCCTGCTCTTCTTCGATCGTATCTACTTTCAGATTGGCCGTATCAACTTTGTTTCCAGCCTGGTCGATCGCAACGACGTTGACGATCTGGCCGGTATCTTCGCCAAGTTCAAGCGAGATATCCTGTGTGAATACAGATCCGTCTCTGCGGTCGAAGGTGACAGTTGCAACGGTGATCGTTCTGCCTTTATCATCCGTCTCTTCTGTGATCTTCGGTTTTTCTCCGCCGATCGTGATGGTATCTGTGTTCAGTTTACCTTTGACACGAACCTGAATCTCTTTGAGACCAATTGCGTCATCGACGCTCATGGTGATTCTCTGGCTGCGGGTGTTGTAGAAGCTCTGTTCCAGACCCTGAACCTTGGAAATAACCGGAGCTGTATCGTCGAGTCGGAACTCGAGGATCTTCGGCATGATTTCGTTTTCGGCCGTTACTGCGACTTCTTCGTCGCCGCTTCCGGTCTTCGGTTCTTCTTTGTCTGTTTCTTCAGCTTTCTCGGCAGCTGTATCGTTGATCTTTCCGCTGTTGACGCTTTCTGCGTAATCGGAATAGGAGGAAACGATACCGGTGCTGTCTTTGGTATCAAGCGTTACACGGTATACACCGTCGAGGAAGTCGACTTCTGCATTTTCTGCTTCTGCATCATCATCTGCGACAAAGGCTTTGTCGTCGATGGAATGCTGGTAACCGTTCCAGCTTGCACGGCTGGTGTTATCGATGTTGCTTACTGTGTCGCCTTCAATCTTGGAAGTCGGGCTCTGTTTGAGTTCGTCTTCATCAAGAGCGAAGTTTTCACCGTCACGGCTCAGGGAGACACGGGTGATGTGGTGCTCGGAAGCACGCGGATTTTCTTTCGTTCCGGTTACGGCGTTGAACTCGTAAACGGTCAGAACATCATCAACGGACTGAACATAGTCGTTGACCACGCTCTTGAAGTAGTCGCCAAGAACATAGACCGAACCATAGCGGCTGACGATGAAGGTCATGCTGGCTTCATTGGAGTTGCCGGCTTTGTCTCTTGCTCTTCCGGTCAGCTGGTAGATACCGTCGTTATCCTGAGTTTCACCGATCTTCTGCAGATCGAACTTCGTCTGTTCACCGCTCTGGGCGCCGGTTTCGAGTTTCGGTTTTGTTGCGATGACATCTTTCTTGTTCCATACGTAGCGTGTGTATTCGCCCTGAACGGAAGAACCGTCGAGGTACTTATCGGAAACGACTACGGAGGGGATAATGTCTTTTTCCGTGTAAGCCGGAATGTTGTCGTCATGTTCGTTGTTGACTTCAACATGGATTTCCGGTTTTGTCCGGTCAATTACGAATGTCTGGATGGTGTAGGTCGCCATGACGTTGCCGGACTTGTCGGTATATGTCATTGTTCCTTCATATTTACCTTCCTGAGTGAAGGTGAAGGTACCGGTGTGGTGATCGGTATCGCCGCCCCAGCTTGGAGATACTGCATATGGTGCTCCATCGCAGGTGACATTGAAGTGAACGTCGCCTGGATAGAAGTTGGCTTCGGTAATATGAATCGTCATATTTGCGTCGCCTGCATAGTAGCGGGCTTCGCCGTCTGTGTTATCCGGATTGCTGAAGTCAACGGTGCAGGTCGGAGAAATATTATCGACGACTACACGTTTGGTATCAGAGTATTTTCTGGAAACCAGATCTGAATGGTTGGTTGCGGTAAAGTCAACGCTTCCGTTGAACTGGTTCGACCCAGTCAGTGCGCCGGCAGGAATCTGGAAGGTTGCTGTTCCGGTCTTCATATCTGCAGAGTTCTTAATCTGCGGATCACGGATGAGTCCGGAAGAAGAGTTGCCATTGACGCCGGAAACGCCTGCAGCTTTGAGGAGATCATAGTTGAAGGCTTTGATTCCGGAAACGTTATCGTAGGCACTGACTGTAGCTGTTGCCGGCGCCTGGTAGAAGCCGAAGCTGATGCCTTCAAGAATCGTGTCCGTGACACTCTTTGAGTAGCTGATCTGCAGGTTCTGCGGAGCCGTTTTGTCTACAGTAAAGTAGTTGTTTGCCCATTCTGCTTTATGACCGGCAAGGTCTGTAAAGCTGACGCCGTATTCATAGTTGGCATCGCCTGCGAAAATAGCGCTGCGTGTATAGGTATCACTGTTCTTTGTCCAGATGCTCTGTGCAGATGTGGAGTGACCCATATCTTTGCCGCCTGCATCTGTTTCATTGAGGACTATATTCAGATCCTTAACGATCTCGCCGTCATCAAAGGCAACGTTGTGCTCATTGAGTTCAACATGGGCGACAATCGTCTGGTCGTAATACTGACGCGAAGCATTGTCTTTGGCACTGATGCCGACTTCGCTCATGTTCTCTAAGCGGTAGACAACGCTCAGCTGTGGAGCAACCGTATCGACAACCAGTTTCGGGCTGACATACAGACCATGGACAATGGATGTTCCGCTTTCGCCAACCATGTCGTTGGTGCTGCGGTCGGTGTACTGAATATGAACGCGGTAATCGCCGTCGAGTCCCTTCGGATTGAAGAGTGTTGCTGGATGAATCTTAGCAATATAGGTATCGCCGCTGACATGGGTCCACTGAACCTCAGACGGATCAATGTCACGGGTTTCGATTCCATCACGGGTAATGCCCATCTTGACATCTTCCGGGAAGAACCGGGTTTCTGTCATGGTCAGAGTAACTTCAAAATTCGGGTTCTGATAGTACTGATTGAGCATGCCGTCAGTAATTGTCTGCGGCGTGGTGTGCATCAGGCACTCGTCTGTGTTATAGCCGACGCTCAGTTTCGGAGCGATCGTATCGTGAACAAGCGTTCCGGATTCATCTGTCCATGCGCTGGAATGACCATGCACGTCAACAGCCTGTGCTTTGACTCTTCCGCTGATCTGCTCAGCTGCAGATTTTGGAACCACAAACTCAACAACATACTTCGATCCCTGAATCTGGACACTTCGTACATTGTCATTTGGCTTATCTTTGTTCCAGACAAGATACTTGGTTTCACTGTCCGATCCTGTCGGTCTGAAATTCAGGATAATGTCCTGGATACCCGACGCTGCATCGCTGACTGTTACGGTAACAATCGCATTCTTTCCTTTGTCCTGGTTGTAGTAGTTCACTGCATCCTTGGCATTGGTTGTTGAACCAGGATTGTCTGCAATCGAATAGCCTTCAGACACGGTCATGCTTTCAACTACAGGATTTGTGTTATCCACAACATGGGTATAGGAAGCAGAGGATGCTTCTCCGCCCTGGTAGTCTGTGATACTGCAGTTCAGGGAGTAAATGCCATCAAAGCTTGCATCCCCCTCTGTAAACAGCTTGAGTGTTGCGGTGTATTCTCCTTCGGGCAGTTTATTGACTGTCTGTCCGTCGATTTTCCAGTTACTCAGACTTTGCATCTGCTGCTGCAAAGCGGCTTGGATCTGCTGGCGTTTTTCTTCTGGAAGTTCTCCGTCACGGTCACGCAGTGAATCGATTCTAAGCACGGCTTCCGTTGGATCGAAATAGCGGCCCGTAATTTCAATTACAAGCGGGTTCTGATTTTCAATGACTGAGCCGTCTGCATTCCGTTCCGGTCCCACTGTGACTGCTGCATGAGCAAGCTGAGAAACTACAGGCAGCGTGCTGATCTCACCAGCGCCATTCGATGTATTTGCACTGCCCAGTGAATCATCTGTCGAGCCGTTCCACACGATCGGGTTTCCTGCAGCATCGGTAAACTTCATCGTTGCAGAGAACTCTCCAGGTCCTTCGCATGGAATTGTGCCGATATATGCGCCGCCCACTGGATTCTCACCAAATACAGCTCTGGCATCGGAACCGTTTATCTGCGTCGTAGATTTTGCAGTCGAATTCGTTACGGTAAGAACGACATTATTATTCGCACCCGGAGCGTTGAAAGCCTGATCAAAATACTTTTCTTTTACAGCGAAAACGAAATTAAACTTGTCACTGTCAGTAAAGAACTTATCAAGGTTGCTGTCTTTCTTCTGAACCCGATTCCAGGATCTGTTTGCATTAACTGTATGACCGATCCAGCCGATTGGCGTCTCACGGTCAACCACAATCGTTCTGTCACCAGCGAAGACTGCAATTGCAATATTTCCAGCTTCATCAGAAATCTTGAAACTGATGGTCATATTCTCTGATGCAGTGTTTTCCTGAACGCGGGTGTCAATTCTTGCGGTCCACGCATCGGTTCCGTTTTCAACGCTATCCCCCTCTAAGCTGGTGTAATCGACACCATCAAGAGAATATGAGAGAACCTTGCATTTTCCCGAGAGATTATCTTTGTAAGAACCACCGAACTCCAGAAATGGGTATTTGGTGAATGACTCATTATTTATTTCATTCAGCGGGATTTGATCTGCTCCACGTATCGCCGTTACAGAAGTGATTAGAACCTCTGGTTTTTCAAAGTCTGCACTATATTCGAACGTTGGATGGCCAAACAGCTGACCGTTTGCATCCCTCGAGTAGATGTTTTTCCACAAATCGGTTCCCTTGTCTTCGAACGACAGAGATTTCTGGAAACCGCCTTCGTGTGATCCATCCCAGATCATGCAGTTTGTCAGCGCAGTGAATTCAACAGTATTGAGATCGTCCTTTCCTGAGTTGAACCATTCTCCGTTTCTGTTGCTGGAAGTTTTCCAGTCATCTTCTGTTTTGCCTTCCAGGACTAAGTCAACCGGTACAGTTGTGGTAATCGGAGTGTTATCTGCCATGTAGATGGCTTTTACATGCAGAGTGACGGTAAGCTGACCGTTATCTGCAGCAGGTTTTCCATGATCTTCCATGAACTTAATCTGCTGCTCATCCGTTCCGCACGTCAGAACCAGATGTCCATTTTCGACCTGTGCCTTGAAGCCGTATGATGCAGCATCCCCAACGGTCATTCGATCAGATGAAACTACCTGTTCGGAATTTCCGCTGACCACAGAAATTTCTGTCTTATACCCAGTAAGCGGAAGCGAATAGTCTTCGCCGTCCAGGACATAAGGTGTTTCTGTAGAATTTTGTGCGCTGTATACTTTGCGCGTCAGCTTTGCAGCTTTTTTATTGGATGCCCGGACTACCTGAACGTTAACGTTCATTGAATCTTTGCCATTGGCAAAGACATAGTTTTTGTTATAGTCGCCATTCAGATAAACCTTCATGCCAACTGCAGAATCATATGCGTTGCCAGGGGTTGTACTGGAAATATCCGCGAAGAAGCGAGCACCTTCTGTATGAGCACGGGTACCCTCTGTGTCGAGACCGGTCAGCTGCAAGCCAAGCATTCCTTCAGCATCCGCAGCTCCGCCAAGACCTGTTTTGGCATCAAAGAGAGCCACAGTATCCAGAACATTCGGATCGATCAGTGCAATAACCTGTTTTTTGTCAGGATTATAGGAGATCTGGTAGTCAGCACTGCCCGGAACAACCTTTTCAAAAGTAACCTGATCCAGTTTTTTCTTCTCGATCTTGCCGGCGACAGTCACTGTTCTGTCATTGAATCCAGGAATTGAAACTCGGAACGTTTTCATATAAACGCCGGCATTGGTTTCTTTCACGTCCTGAAGTTTCGTACCTCCATCAGCTAATACAGCTGTCCAGCCATCTACTGTGTCTGTAAAGCCTTTTTCAAACAGCTGCTGAGGATTCTTGTTGTAGACGAGGTTCGGCTTAGCAACAATCTTTGCCCAGTTATCCGGGATATCTGGATTCGCAATTGTTAACGTGTAATTTTTAGTTGTACGTTTCTCATTCGGATTATCACCGTTCTGGTATACCAGTCTGATGGTGTACGTTCCTGCAGTCAGAGAAGCCGGATCCTTCACTCCATAGCTAGCCTTTTCGGAAGGAGTGACTTCCCATCCTGCATAATTCCATTTCTTTCCGTCCTGAGAGGTACTTGCTGTAACAGTTGGTTTATAGTGCAGAGTTCTTTCTTTCACACCATTTGTAAGCAGTTCGGGTTTAAACCGGATTGTGCTGCCGTTGACCGCATCAGCATTCTTATCAAATTCAGCTGCTGTTGGGTTCCAGTTCACAACGATCAGTTTGGACGGATCAGGGTTTTCTTCACTTCCGGAATTGCTGGAGCTGTCCGAACTTCCGGTGCTCTCTGTGCTTCCGGTGCTGTCCGAGCTGCTGGATTGGCTGGATGAGCTGGCCGAAGAATTCGACGACTGGCTGGAAGATGCACTTGAAGTATCACTGGATTCGCTGCCAGGCTGGCTTGTCGAAGAGCCTTCGCTGGACGGGGTATCCGTCGTTGTGCCATCCGGAGTGCTTGGGGTTGCGCTCGGTGTTTCGGCTGAAGATTCAGCCGGTGTCTCTGCTGGTGCGACGGGTGTTTCTTCCGTTGTTAACGCTGGTGCTGGCTCAGATGCCGGCGCCTGGGCGGGTGCTGACGTGACTGCTTCCTGAGCGCCTTCCGGTGCAGCTGATTCTTCGGCAAAAACAGCTGTCGAAGAAAGAGAGCTGACATTCATCAGAAGGGTTGTCGGAACCAGAGTTACAGCGAGAAGTCTGTTTTTTGCTCTCGAAAAACGTTTACTCATATCATTCCTCATGCGTCCGCCAGGACGCTTCTTTTCTCTTTCAGAACTGCAATACACATAGCCCTTACGGGTTTTAAGCTTCTTAGAACCGGGAAACCGTCTGCCTGAATACCAGATTCTGACAGACGGGATCCTGTTTCATTATTCATTCATTCTGTTTATAAAATAACATCATCAATCGTTCTGCTGATCAGTACGATTCAACTGGAATCTCCTGATCGGTATGGATGATCATGACGCGCTCGCCCATGATGAACCGCGGATTCACAGGTTTTCTTACCGACTGTGCGGCAGGCTGAGCGGCAGATCTCTGATTCAGATTTGTCGTCAGCAGCTGCGTTTCATCTTCGGTATCTGCACTGTGGTAGTTTTCCGTCACCAGATCGTGGGTCTGGCTGTCCGTCAGCTCAGATGTATCGAGGATATCCTCAAATTCAACACTCTCTGCCTGAGGGATACGTGCGGAAAGCGGCGTTGTCGGTTCGTCTTCAAGCGGTTCCGGCTCATCTTCAAGCGGTGTCGTCTGAATGTCATCTTCGTCAAAGTCGTAAAGCGACTCATCGGAAATATCCGCACTGCCTGGTCCGGCTGCTGCAGCTGTCACCGCAGCTGTGCTGTCCGTATCATCTTCACGCATCGAGCCATCTGGCGAGGTGAGGGTCTCGGTCAGGCCGGCTTCTTCAACAAAGCCAGGCTGGCGCTCTGCATCAGAGAGCGGTACGGTGTCACATTCATCATCAAGACTGCCGTCGTCATACTGCAGCTCAGTGAGCTGAACAGTTTCGTTTCCAGCCTCGTCCTGCTGATTCCAGTCAAGCGGTGCTGTATCGGATTGATCTTCCGGAAGAGCCTGCTCTCCGGGAGCCTGACTGGCGAACTTCCTGTAATCTTTGTCCGGTTTTTCTTTGACCGGAGTCGCGGTCTTTTTCTTCTTTTCGCGTTCCTGACGGCGGGCCGCAATTTCACGTCTTGCGCTCTTGCCGTTCAGGTCGGCGATGACATCGGGAATACGGAGTTTCCAGAAAAAGAATGCGGCCGCAAACGCAAATACAGCTGCCAGGATATACAGACCGTAAGCGATCAGACGTAAGTTATCTGTACTCATAACTAATCACCTTCGAGTCCCTTCGTATCTTCAATGTTCTGTTTGATCTGTTCGGCAATCTTCTGCTGGAACGCACTTGGATGACTCAGCTCTTTGCCGTCTACCTGGATTGAAGCGCCATTCTGAACCACATTTGAGGAAATCTGGTCCAGAAGCTGTGTTCTGCGTTCGGCGATTGCCGGATCTTTACCGAAGGCATCTGCTGCTGCACGCTCTCCATTAAGAATGGAAGTAATGATGGAATACTGAATCAGCTTTTCATCACCAGGCGTACCCTGCGTCTGAACAATCGATTCGGCATGGTCGAAGAAGGATGCCGGTGTAACATCATCCTGCTGTTCTTCCTGACCAGGCATATGCGTCTTGTCGGCAATAATGTTGTCTCTGTAGTAATTGAGCAGCGTATAGAAGTCTTCCGAAACTTTGGCGTTGTCGAATGTATCCGTTCCGCGTTCTTGGATGGCGTCTTCATTTGCGCTTAGATACGGCATCGCTTTACTGATCTGGTCACGGAGTGTCTTACCTTCTCCGTAGTCGACCAGGAAGTATTCAGCAAGCCGCAGGTTCATATCAAACTGTTCAGATGTTGACGGGTTTCGATGGAAACTGGTCGCATCATAGGCTTTCAGGAATTCGTCAACTTGTTTGGACGTAAAGTCTTCGGACCACAGGCTATTGATCATTGCCTGATAGGGCTGAACGTCTTCTTTTCTGCCGCTGACCGCAATGGCCTCCTGGAATGCCTGGAGCTTTCCGTCGGTGCTGGTCGAGTTTGTGACCATGCTTACATGCTCTGCAAAGTTGTTCTGGTCCTGAACAGATGCATAGACCTGAATGCCGATGCCGCCAACAAGCATGACGGTTGCAGTCGCCGCGGTGATCGCAAACGTGCGGAGTTTGCTTTTCTGCTTTTTCCGGTAGTCACGGGTGATCTGGTCCGGATGCGAGAGATCGTAAAGAAGCTCTTCACAGTTCTGGTACCGGTTTTCCGGAGCAGGCGCCGTACATTTGTTGATGATGAGCTCGATACCTTCAGAAAGGTTCGGGTCCCAGCTTCGTACTGGTGCATAGGCATCAGCTGTACGCGGGTCAACGCCGGTCAGCAGGTGGTGCATGGTCATACCGATCGCATAGATATCGGATCTTGGATCGGTCTGGCCGCTGTACTGTTCGGGAGGAATATAGCCGCGTGTTCCAAGAGCAACCGTATCGGTGAGGTTGCCGACTTTGTATTCACGCGCGATACCGAAGTCAATGATCTTGATGTTGCCGTCAGGCTTAAGCATGACGTTTCCGGGTTTCATATCGCGATAAATAATCGGAGGATCCTGCCGGTGCAGATAGCTGAGCGCATCGGTGATCTGTTTGCCCCATTCAATGACTTCGTCTTCCGGGAATTTCTGTCTTTCTTTCATGACTTCGAAGAGGTTCTGACCTTCGACGAAGTCCATAACTACGTATTTCTTGCCGTTTTCATCGATCAGGTCGACGATTCGCGGCAGAGCGGGATGGTCAAGACGCATGAGCATCTTGGCTTCCTGCATAAACTGGCTGATGTAAATTTCTCCGTTTTCATCCTTGCCGGTCTGTTTGACTTCTTTTACAGCCCACAGCTTGCGCAGACGGAGGTCGAGGGCCAGGTAGACAATTGACATGCCGCCGCGGCCGACTTCTCGCTGAATTTCGTATTTACCGCCAAGGACATATCCGCTCTGAAGCATGGCTTACGCCTCCGCGCCTGGCTGTTCCCCGGCGTAGACAAGAATGGCCGAGATGTTGTCTTTCTCCTGACGCTTCTTATCTTCTTCAATGAGCGCCCGCAGATTGCGGTGCATATCCTCAGTTCCGCGCTGACTGCCCGGACCGAGCAAGTTGTAGATTTCCTGCGGGGAAATGACATGACGGAATCCGTCGGAGCAGAGCAGATAGGTTCCAGGAACTGTGGTTCCAAGAATGATATCCGGTTCAACTTTCTGCGAAGCGCCGACGCACTGCAGAAGCATGCTTCTGCGGCGGTCTACTTTCGCCTGCTCAGGGGTCATCCGGCCCATGGCAATTTCTCTGGCAACAAAGGTCTGGTCGTTGGTGACCTGTTCGATGTGATCGGTCATCAGATACAGACGGGAGTCGCCGACATGAACGCAGACAAATTCGTTGTCCACGATCAGAAGCGCGGTAACGGTTGTTCCCAGGCTGATATCAATGGATACGCCATAGGTGTAAATCGTTTCGTTGAGCGTAACGAGCATCTTGGCAAGACGTTCGCCGATGACACGCAGATCGAGGTTGTCCATCTGAAGCGGGAGCTCCTCATCAAACCAGCGGTCGAATACCCGTACTACGGTGGCACTGGCCAGTTCGCCCTTGGACAGGCCGCCCATTCCGTCACAGACGACGGCGAGCATCACTTCTTTGTTGTCGCAGGCAGCGTGCCTGTAAAGCAGGCTGTCCTGATTCGTCGCTTTGCGCAGTCCGACATCTGTCTGGGCTGCAGCCGCAAATCGCAGCATAGTGAGTTCCTTTCCTGCCCGGATGCGTCCATCCGGACTCTGTTCATCTGCTCAGCCGGGCTGAGCCGGCTGATTCGTCCGGCTGTCTGCATCGGCAGTCAGCCGTTCTGTTTCTTCTAATCTCTATCTCTTGTGGTTCTCTTATATTTCTCTTGTGTGGCTTCTTTTCTTCTTTATTTATTACTGATTTATTTATTACTGACGCCTGTGGGCTCAGCTCGAGGTGAAGATGAATTCTTCATCTGCAAGCATCAGACGGTCGCCGCTGTTGATCGGGAAGTTTACATTCGGTGTCAGGACGGTGCCGTTGACATAGGTTTTGTTCATCGAGTTGCGGTCAACGACATAGCCTCTGCCATTCTGGAAAACCAGATCAGCATGTGCGCGGCCGACAGCCGTGTTGCCGCGGATCTGATAGTCGCTCTTCTTGTCGCGGCCTAAACGGAAGACTGAACGGTTAACAGGAATCTGTTCATTCGTGCTGGTCCGTCTCAGAAGACCCCACTGCTGGAAGTCCTGTGCACCGGAATTCATTCCGTTCATGCTATTCATGGAATTCATGCTGTTCATGCTGTTCATGCCGTTCATGGCATTCATTCCGCCATCCATGAGCATCGTGTCGCTGTCCATCAGCGCATTGTCGATGACCATGGTTTCGCCAAATTCAGCAGAAAGCGTCGGCATGGAAGGACCGGCAGGTCTTGGAGCCTGGCCAAAGCCCTGAACTGGCATGCCATTTCCCTGCGGCATGCCGCCCGGTCTGTTATCTGGCATACGGTTTGGCATTGGCTGCATGTTCACCTGCATTCCGCTGTTTGGCATGCCCATTGGCATACCGCCTGGCTGCATTCCCATCGGCTGCATGCCTGCCGGCTGCATCATGGGTCCGTTGGATCCTGGACCGCCTGGCATCATGCCGTTGGGCTGTCCTTGCGGATGAGGCTGCGGGCCGCCGCGGTTGATGAAGGCACTCGGGCTGGTTCTTGCAACGCCAAGACGTTTGACTTTCTTGACAATTTCCGGATTTCTCTGGTTTACAAACTCTTCAAGATTCGAGCAGACCTGCTGGGTGTGCTGGCTGATTTCTGCATCCCGGCGGATCGGGTCGATCATATCGACATTCAGAATCGGGATCTGGCTCATCCGGTGCATGAATTCGTCACGGACACGGGCGGCCATTTCAGAGTCCGGAATGAACATCTGACATACCTGATCCAGGAATGCACGGATATCAACATAAGGAACATCGACCATCATCGGTACAAAAAGGAAATACATCTCTGTTGTCGCGAGATTGATGAAGACGTGTTCCGGATCAAAATCGACAAATCCAAGCGGGATATGCTGCTGATCCATCC
>Jenna_p2__coassemble_1799_pt1 | contig 15042 bp, 10 predicted proteins | sample Jenna_p2__metabat2_high_PE_029 | metagenome-assembled genome bin Jenna_p2
TCCCTGCCCGCTACCTCAATACACCCGATGCCCTTGCGCTTGCCGAGCACTGCATGGAAGACATCGACCCGACCTTTACCGCCAACGTCAAAGAAGGCGATCTGATCACAGCCGGATGGAACTTTGGCTGCGGATCAAGCCGCGAACATGCGCCGCTTGCCATCAAGACGGCCGGCATCTCCTGCGTCATCGCCAAATCGTTTGCACGCATCTTCTACCGCAATGCGATCAACATCGGTCTGCCGATTCTTGAATGCGAAGAAGCTGCTGACCAGATCCAGGCCGGCGATGAAATCGAAGTTGATTTTGAAACAGGAACCATTACCGATAAGACACAGAACAAGAGCTGGAAAGCGCAGCCCTTCCCGCCGTTTATTCAGGCGATCATCGCTAAAGGCGGCTGGATGAACTACCTGCGCGCCATGGAGGAAGAAGGCCATGAATAAGACCATCGGCGTCATTCGCGGCGACTGCTCGTCGCGTGAAATTGTCGAACAGACCCTGCGCGTCCTGGATGCCATTGCCGACAAATACGGCCATACCTGGACGTACGTTCCGGTAGCCATGGGCGGCGATGCGATCGACCAGTATGGCGAACCGCTTCCTGCACATGAACTTGAAAAATGCCTGGCAGCCGATGCTGTTCTGCTTGGTGCAGTAGGCGGTCCTAAATGGGAAGGCCTGCCCGGTGAAAAGCGTCCGGAAAAAGGTCTGCTGGCTCTTCGCAAAGGCATGGGCCTGTTCTCCAACCTGCGTCCGGCAAAAATCTGGCCGCAGCTGGCGGATGCTTCGCCGCTGAAAAAGGAAATCATCGACAAAGGCATTGATTTTGTCATCGTACGCGAGCTGACAGGCGGCGTGTACTTTGGAAAACACACCACTGAAACAGTCAATGGCGTCAGACAGGCACTCGATCTGATGCCTTACGATGAAAATGAAATCCGCCGCATTGGCCGTGTCGGTTTTGAAACCGCAATGAAGCGCAGAAAGAAACTGACACTTGTCGATAAAGCAAACGTCCTGGATACCTCAAGACTCTGGCGCGCCGTTCTCTATGATCTGGCTAAAGATTATCCGGAGGTTGAATTCGATGTGATGTTCGTCGACAATGCCGCCATGCAGATCTGCAAGAACCCCTCGCAGTTCGATACCATCGTTACGGAAAACATGTTCGGCGATATCCTTTCCGATGAAGCCTCTGAAATCACCGGATCGATCGGCATGATCCCTTCTTCTTCGCTTGGCGAAGGAACCCGCGGTCTGTATGAGCCGATTCACGGATCGGCACCGGATATTGCCGGCAAGAACCTCGTCAACCCGCTGGCCTGCATCCTTTCAGCCGCAATGATGCTTCGCTACTCCTTTGGCATGGAAGAAGAAGCGGCTGATATCGAAAGCAGTGTTGAAGCCGTTCTTAATGACGGCCTGCGCACAGCCGACATGATGAGTGAAAATACCACAAAAGTCGGCACCCGTGAAATGACCGATGCAGTGCTTGAAAAGCTGAACGCATAAGAAAGAAATCTGTCTGAATCATCAGACATCCACTCAGAAACAGACCCTGCCCGTCCTCTGCAATGCGCAGCATCCGGGCAGGTCTTTTTGTATAACAGCGTCGGTCAGGATTCTTTTTGAAGAGAAAAGGCGCCCGGATAATAGAGGCAGAAAGAAGGTTTGCCATGAAACCACTCAACATTATTCTCTGGGCAGATCTGCAGTGCCCGTTCTGCTATACAGCAGAAACCTGTCTCAACCGTGCGATTGAAACGCTTGGCGTCAGCGATAAAGTGCGGATCGATCTGAAAGCCAGAGAGATCCACCGTCCGGAAGATGGAAACGGCGATCAGCCGATGATTCAGATTTTCCAGAACAAGGAAGGCTTTACGCCAGAAGGCGCAAAAGCACACATTGCCGACATCAATGCGATGCTTCACGATGAAGCGAAAATCGCCTGTGCTGATTTTGGAAAAGTCCATGAATCGAACGATCACGATGCATTGCGTCTTTGCAAGCTGGCCAGAGATCTTGGCTGCGAAAAAGAGCTTCGCGAAGCGCTCCATACCGCTTATTTCTGCCAAGGAAAAAAGCTGGCTGATGTACAGACGCTCAAAGATGCCGGAAAAGAAGCTGGCATCAAAGAAGAGCTGATCGACCGTCTGCTTGCCGAAGGCTGGTATGAAAATGAAGTGCTCAATGATGAAGCGGAATTCCACGCACTGAAACTGGATTCCGTTCCGTATCTGATCATGGACCAGGAAGTTTTCCCGGATCATCTCGATACAGAAGGCTATATCGAAGCGCTCAAACGGCATCTCCAGGATTAAGCGGAAAGACAAAGGGCGAAGAAACCGATCTTGTTCCAGGCAAAAATGCGATAAATACAGGTCAGAAATTCAGACCATAAAAACCAGAACAAAAAAATAGGTCCAGAACGATCATCCATAGTTTGCAGCGGGGAGGATGATGTTCAGGACCTTTTCTGCTCTCTGGCAGATGGGGGGGTAAAACAATTCCGTCCGGGTAAGAAGAGGAGAATAACCGAACGGTTCCGGCCTGCATCGCACCGGTTTGGGGGAAGAGGGGCAGAAGCGGCGGGCGTTCCGATTCAGCTCCAAGAGGAAAGAATTATGGGGGAAGATGCAGTGATAAAACGGGGTGTTTGACAAGACGTTCAAGCAGTCCGGACGGTCAGAGCTGCCAGGCTCAGTGGGATTATGATATACGGTCAGGACTTGCTTCTGCTTTTGTTCAATCGATCAAAAACAGGTGTATGGCTTTTACTAAACTTGGGCTTTTTTATTTAGTAAAATCCTTACGATCACAGGTTACTTCTTTAGTGAATGGTAAGCAATGCACTCTTTTAATTAAAACAAGAAAAGTTTGCACAAATTAGTTAAATGTCCAAAAAAGCAAGATATTTTATAATGCAAATTGGTTCATATTTTCGATTTTGCACTTAATAAGTGCAAACGCAGTGAAACTTTTGGGATTTTTAGTTCAAAAACGCGAAAACAATTTAAAAAGTACAAATCCGATTTGTGTAGTAAAATCAAAAATCCTGCTCTTACTGAATAAGAGCAGGATCGTTTTTCTGAACACAGTGTTTTATTGGTTTTACTGACCGGTAAGCGTTTTCAGTTTTTGCTGGCGAAAGCTTCTTCAAGAACTTTGAAGGTCTCTTCAACGCTATCGGTAACGGTAAACAGAGAGAAGACGCTCTCATGAATGAATCCGGCTTCTTTCATGTCTTCCATGGCTTTCAGAAGAGAATCATAGTAGCCGCCAAGATTGAGCAGGATCAGCGGTGCATCAAGCTGCTCAAGCTGCTTGAGCGTGAGGATTTCATAGAACTCTTCAAGCGTTCCAATGCCTCCTGGCGTTGTGATGAATGCTGAGGACAGAGACTCCATGAACGCCTTGCGCTCGCGCATCGTGCGGGTGAAGATCGTGTCTTCGCCTTTGTTATAGAGGATGCCCGGCGTATTGAAGAAATAAGGCGCAATGCCGATGGTTTCGCCTCCGCCGCTTTGGGCGCCGCGGGTTGCTGCGCCCATCATGCCGGTATCGCCTGAACCATTGACCAGACGCCAGCCGCGCTTTGCGATTTCCTGACCGATCTGATAAGCGGCTTCCAGATAAACCCGGTTGACCGAGTTCGAGCTGCCGCCGTAAACTGCAATGCCTTTTGTTTTCATATATCTGCCTCCAGACATTATCTCTGTCTGTGCACCTGCTGGTTTGAGCAGAAGCAGAGATCAGAGATGCATAATTCTTTATTCGATTTTTTTGGATTGTACTTCATCGCCGGTTTTCTTCAAAAAGTCTGGCCTGGAAACCGGCAGGGCTGTCTGCAGGCATTCCTTGCTAGATCAGCAGTGTGTCTGCACTGTCTGCGGTTTCTGCTGAATCCAGTTCTTCTGAAGCGATTTCCGCTCCGTCTGCATCTGTATCTGTCAGATCCGGCGTTTCTGTTTCCTGTTTGGAGCAGGGACAGATGGAATCAGCCATCTCTGCTGCTTTCTGACGGGCAGTGTTGGCCGGGGAAGTGCGCTGATCATGAACGAAGCTGTGAATGCGCTGCATGCGGCAGTCGGTTTCAAACAGCAGCTGCGCGCACTTGAACAGTTCCTGATTGACGAATTCACTCTCAGGAAGATCCTTTTTGTAGCGCATCTGATGTTCAAGAGCTGCCCAGGAATCCATGGCAGTCGTTCGCAGCTGAATCTCGCACTGCACGGGTCTGCCGGAGCTGTCGCAGATGCCGATGACATGGACAGACCGGTAGCCCGACGGCTTTGGATGACGGACGTAGTCTTTGATTTCCGTGATCTGGAAATGATCCATTTTTTTGAGGAGATCAATCACGGTTTCAATGTCATTGAGATAGGAGCAGATGATCCGGATACCGACGATGTCATGCAGAACGAATGCTGCATTTTCAGGCGTGACTTCATAGCCTAACCGGACCAGCTTGGCTTTGAGCGAATCCATCGCCTTGAGTCTGGCGCTCATGGAGCGGATCAGCGAATGATTGCGATAGCGCTCAATCTCATATTTGATATTCAGGATGGTATTCAGCAGGTATTCCTGCGTTTTTGAACAGCTTTGAAGCAGGTTGGACCACTCCGTGTTCCTCCAGCACTCCAGACCTGTGTTCATTCTTCTCACCCTGTCCTTTCTTATTCTTTCCGGCTCCTGCTGCCTGCAGGAGATTTTTTCCGCTTTGTTTTCGGGCGTGCCGGCTCAGACTGGCTCTCTGTTTCCGGGCGCACAAAAATCAGGCAGTCAGGGGTGGAACTCTTTTCATCATAGCGATATCCGAGCGTATCGAAGCCTCTGAGGCTTTCCGGCGTCTTGATCTCATGCTCAGCCATATAGCGGACCATGGACCCGCGGGCCATTTTTGCATAGACGCCTTTTTCCTTTCGAGTGCCGTTTTCGTCTTCTTCAAAAAAGCGGACATCAATCAGACGGGCATACGGACGGATGGCATCGGCGTACTCTTTTGAAGCCAGGTTGATGATCAGATCGTCATCGAGGGCTTTAAAAAGGGAATCGCCCCAGTATTCATAGAGCGAAAACGGCAGCTTCTGCGCCATTTCCAGGCGGTAAGGGTAAATGCCGTCGAGCGGTTCAAGAACGCCATAGATTGCAGAGAGAATCCGTAGATGTCTGCAGATATAGTTCCACTGTACATCGGTGAAGACACCGGGCGCCATGTAGCGAAACGCAATGCCTTCATATGCAAGCAGAGCGGGTGCAGGTTCAGGAAAAATTCCGGCTTTCTGGCGCTGCAGCTCTTCATAGACCGGTGCAAATGTCCGGTCTGAACAGGCATAAATCTTCTGCAGATCAGCCGGATTCATGTCAGCCAGCAGGGAAGTCAGTTCATCACGCCGGCTTTTAAAGCGGGGTGTGGTCAGCGCAAAAGGAGAATCGTTTTTTGCGCTCATTTTTTTCGCGGGAGAAATGATGATTTTCACGTCTCTATTATACGGAGATTGATTAAAGCGCTTCAAAGAAGCGGGCCTGTTCAGAAAAGCTTTAGCTTTCCAGCTTAAGTGCCCAGTCGGCTGCTTCTGAAGAACTGGCTACAACGCTTCTTCCATACAGCGACTTAAAGAAACAGCGTGCATATAAATCGTGCATATAAATATAGAAAGCAGACGGACCGATTCAGAGAATGGTCCGCCTGCCTTTTTCAGATATTCCTTTCTTCCATAGCAAAATGTGAAATCGTGGAAGAGGCAACCGCTTTCAGATATTGCTTGAATTCATACACTTTTCTCTTTACCATTTTGGATTAGACGCTCTGGGACCGTTTCGGGCCTAAATAGTGCGGAATTCCGGAGCAGAAAGACACAGGAAAGGGAAAAAATGACCAGACAGTTTATTAAACGCTGCTGTGCATCGGCACTCGCTCTGTCGGTCTCTTCCTCGCTGATGACCCCGGTGATCGCGATGGATGCAGATTCGGAAGTTCAGGCGGCTGCCCTGCCGAAGAATGAAATTTTCTTCGACGAGCCAGTCTCTCAGGGAAGCACCCCGGGAGCTGCCGGTGCAGGCGCCGATGGGGAAGCCAACCGCTGGCAGCAGCTTTCACTGCCAATTGGAAACTCGTATATGGGCGCGAATTTCTATGGCGAAACAGACCAGGAGAGGCTGACGCTCAACGACAAGACACTCTGGACGGGCGGTCCGAGTAACAGACGGCCGGATTATAACGGCGGAAACAAAGAAACCATCACCTATGGCGGAGTGACGTATAAAACAAGCGACTTCTATAAAAAAGTCGTCGAGGCATTTAAGAGCAATGCGTCTGACAAGGTGCAGATGGCCGACGCTCTGACGGGCAAAGGTCAGGCAGACGGCTATGGAAACTATGAAGGACTCGGCGATCTGATTCTTGACTTTGAACCGGGTCAGTCTCATGACGATGGCGTGATGGCCGATGGCTGGATGCGCCTGGATGACCGTGACAGCCGGATTCAGTATTCCACAGGCTGGGGCGATTACGGCAAAGACGGATGGCATGAAGGAACCGAGAAGTTCACCACCACAGTCGGGGCTTCCTTCACGCTGGAATTTACCGGAACCGGCATTCGCCTGAATATGGCAAAAAATTCACCGATGGGCGCCTTTGACGTCTATATCGATGATATGAATACGCCAGTTCAGTCTGGTTCGATGTATGCAGCTGCTGAAACGCGTGCTGTCGTATTTGAAACAGCAGCACTGACCGAAGGCAAGCATACGCTGAAGTTTGTCAATAAAACCGAAAGCGGCCGCTGCAAAGCGTCGCTCGATTCGATCGACATTCTTCCAGAGGGCGCTCCAAAAACGATCGACCTTAACCCGGACAACGCAGATGAAACAAACGTTACCTATGCCAATGGCTGGGGAATGTGGGGCCGCAGCGCTGAAGCTGACGCGAATGAATGGGTCAATATCAACGAAATGTTCGGCTCCTTCACGAGCGGAACAGAAGTTATCTCACTGACCTTTAAAGGAACCGGCATTGCCCTGTACGGCGCGATTGCCGACAATACGCAGAATGTTCTGGGCTCTTTTGCCTACTCGATCGACGGAAAGACCAGCGAAGACATCAACTGTCGCAGAGGCGGGGCAGATGTTAAGCGTATCAAGCTTTTTGAAGTCCGCGATCTTGAAGACAAGGAGCATACAGTCAGGATCCTTTCAAGAGGCGGTAAGCTTTCGTTCGACTGCTTTGTGATCAATCCGATTGAAGAAATCGAAGAAGCACCTGTTACTGGATACCGCCGTTCGCTGGATATCGACCAGGCTTTAGGCCATGTCGAATACGTGAAGAACAACACCCGCTACACCAGAGAGTATCTCGTCAGCTATCCGGATGACGTTATGGCCATCCGTCTGCAGGCAGATGGTGAAGAGACGATGAACTTTGATCTCTCGCTGCCAGCATCTTCTGTAAATACATCGCGTACAGGAAAAACAGTTCAGACTGCCGCACAGGGTGACGGTCTGCTCCTTTCCGGTACGATGAATGACAACCAGATGAAGTTTGCCGCAAAAGCCAGAGTCGTTCCGGTCAATGGCGGAACAGTCTCTGCAAGCGAAGACGGCCAGAAGCTGGAAGTCCGCGAGTGTACAGAAGCAGTCATCTACTACTCGAGTGCTACAGACTATAAAAACGAATACCCGACCTACCGGACCGGTGAAACGGATGCCGAGGTTATTGCCAAAGCAGCCGACCCGGTCGATGCAGCTGTAACCAAGGGCTATGATCAGGTAAAGACTGACCATATCGCGGACTACACGAACATTTACGATCGAGTTGAACTCGACCTCGGACAGACCAAACCTGATATGCCGACTGATGAGCTGCTGGCCGGCTACAAGAACTCGACAATTGCTGATACGCACCGCCGCTACCTTGAGCAGGAGCTCTATCAGTATGGCCGCTATCTGCAGATTTCTTCTTCCCGTGAGGGCGATGAACTGCCGGCAAACCTGCAGGGTGTCTGGTCGATCTACTCGGGCGAAAAAGCTCCGTGGGGATCGGACTACCACATGAACGTCAACCTGCAGATGAACTACTGGCCGACCTATTCGGCTAACATGGCTGAATGCGCGTTGCCGATGATTTCCTATGAAGACAGCCTGCGCGAGCCGGGCCGTGTTACAGCATCCACCTATTTTGGCATCGACAATGAAGACGGCAAGCAGAACGGCTACACTGCGCATACGCAGAACACGCCGTTTGGCTGGACATGCCCGGGCTGGGCATTCAGCTGGGGCTGGTCGCCTGCTGCTGTTCCATGGATGCTGCAGAACGTCTATGAGTACTACGAGTACACAGGCGATGAAGAATTCCTGGAAAGCACGATTTTCCCGATGATGAAAGAGCAGGCAAAGCTCTACGAAACAATTCTGACGGAAGTCACCTATAACAACGGCAAGACCCGTCTTGCGACTGTACCGGCCTATTCGCCGGAGCATGGTCCATATACTGCCGGAAACGTGTATGAGAATACGCTGGTCTGGCAGCTGTTCAACGACTGCCTGGAGTCCGCAGAAGTTCTCAATGCAAAGAAACCGGGAACGGTTGATGCCCAAATCATCGCAAAATGGACTGAGATTATGGAACAACTTGATCCGATCGAACTGGGAAGCCAGGGTCAGATCAAGGAATGGTATGACGAGACAACGATTGGATCTGTTGAACACTTCCAGCAGGGACACCGTCACATGTCTCATCTGCTCGGTCTGTTCCCGGGCGATCTGATCAGCAGCGATCATCCGGAATATATGGACGCAGCTGTTATTTCCCTGAACGAGCGCGGCGATAATGCAACGGGCTGGGGTCTTGCACAGCGTATCAATGCCTGGGCAAGAGCCAAGGACGGCAACCGTGCGATGGACCTGATTGAATCTCTGTTCCGCAACGGCATGTACAACAACCTGTGGGATGCCCATGCACCGTTCCAGATTGACGGAAACTTCGGCTATACCTCGGGTGTAACGGAAATGTTAATGCAGTCTAATGCAAGCACCATCGAACTGCTCCCGGCTATGCCGGATGAATGGGCAGCTGGTTCGGTAAACGGCATTGTTGCCCGCGGTAACTTTGAACTTGGCCTCAACTGGAGCGAGAAAAAACTGACCTCTGTTTCGGTTCTTTCGAAAAACGGCGGCCAGTGCCGTCTGGACAATCCAGTCTTCGGTGAAGAAGGCATGACTGTCCGTGATTCCAAAGGACAGCTTGTTCCGGTTCATAAGGTAGAGGGCAAAACAAATGCGTATGCCTTCGAAACAAAAGCCGGGGAAAGCTACACCGTAGAACCAGGCAGCGAGTCGATCGATATCGATACCAGCCTGCTCGAAACTGCATATAACAAAGCAGCAGATCTGGATTTTGAGGCCTTCAGCCTTGATGAACAGGGAGCAGCAGATTTTGCAAAGCTGATCGAAGAAGTCACAGCGATTGTTGAAACTCCGGAAACTCAGCAGCAGGTCAACGCTGCAGCTGTGGATCTGAACCAGGCCCTGCTCGCTCTGCGAAGAAAACCTGATTCAAAAGCTCTCGAAAATTTCGGATAACCCGGTATACTGCTCTTTGCGGACTTTTTAAAAGGTCTGCAGCAGTTCCCCCGAATTCACAGAATGAGATGAAATTCTGTCATTGATCCCTGTGCAGTCCTGCTTTCTGAAAAGAAAGCTCGCCTGACCCGGAAAAGAACACTCAGAGAACGGTTTGCCTGAAGCAGACAGCCGTTCTCTTTTCTTTTTGTTCAGAGATCGTCTCTGATCGAACATGAAAAAAGCCCTCCGTGCGGAGGACCAGTTTCTTAACCATCATTCACTATGTTCAGCGGTACAGGGCGATGCTATTTCTGGAACAGAGGTTTTGGTTCCAGGCACATGAGCAGAGCCATTTTGAAGGGACCGTTTGCCTTAACGGCATGGAGTCCGTTTTTGGCAAAGAGAATTTCTTCTCCTGCATGAAGGACATGATCGACGCCTTCGTACGTGATGGTTGCTTCGCCTTCGAGTCCAAAGAGCAGAGCTTCGCCAGGTGCGGCATGTTCGGAAAGACCGGTGCCTTCATCAAAAGACATGACGACGAGTTTCATGCCCGGTGTGGAAAACACATCTCTGTTTACAATGGATCCGTTTTTATACGGAACCAGATCTGCGAGTTTAAAAACCTCTCCAGGTACAGGATTAAGATTCATGGATTCAGTATCTCCCGGCGCGAATTCAATATAGATCGCGCCTTTTTCTGTTTCTGTTCCCGTGGGAACATTCTTCTCTGTCCAGCAGGCATCAGATGTCGTGAGGCAGACATCTTCCTTCTGATCTGTGTGGATGGTCAGATCACCGTCAATTACCCAGATCAGCTTGTTCTGGCGATACGTTTCCGGGGAAATGTCAGTCCCGGCGCCAAGAGAAAACACAATGGCCATCCCTTTTGCATCGGGCAGAAGGGCACGTGAAATCGTGCAGCCGGCAATCGGCTGATCTTCTTTAAGAATGGAAAAGACAGAACCAGGTTTATTCATGTACACAGTCTCCTTTGTCTGACAGCCGGTATTTGAACGGCTGTCATTTCTGGACAGTTCCACACTAACATTCCTCTTTTACTGCCTTATAACCGCATGCCCGTCTTGTTCTGGATTTATAGTCATACGCCGACAGAATTCCTGAATGGATTCCGGCGGTTCAGAATAAGCGACTCAGCATGCTTTTTCTGGGTTCAGGGCTGCAGTGATTTAAGCAGGGATCAGCAGGATCGAAGAGAAAAACATTAAAATGATGAAAGAGGGTTAATAACCCGTATCCGTATTTCAACAGACAAAGGGTGAGCCAGTTCATGGCGGCCCATGAATGAAAAAGGAGGTTTCTCTGTATGGCAATTTATAAATGCGCTCCGGCTGCTGTGGCAAATTCGTCAGCACGGCTGGATGCCCGCCTGCTGGCTGCTTCGACAACGAATCTTGATGAGCAGGCTCTGTTTCTCTTTTCCGGCGCTCCGGAAACCTCTTCGGTAATCGTCAATACTGAAGAAGCTGGTCTGTCCGTCTATGACTGGTATTCCAGACAGTCTGAAGAGCAGCTCGGTAAAAAAACGGCTCCTTATCTCTATATTCCTTTTGAAGCAGAAAAAATCGCTGCTCCAGCTGGCGGTTCGGTCATCATCAACAACCAGGACAACGAAGCGGTTCTCTACACCCTTCAGTCTCCAGAAGACGGCAGTCTCTACTTCAACAAGACCGAAGCTCTGGCCAAAAAAGGCAATGAAGGCGATCTGAGCGATCCGGCATGGAAAAACGATTTTCTTGCCTGGAAGTCCGCACCGGGATCTGTCTTCAGCTTTGATCCGGGTCTGACACTTGTTCTTGAAGAACCCGCATTTGTTCTGATGTTCTCTGCGCTCGTCAAAGGCAATGGGCAGCAGCCGATGATTGCGGATGCCAGCCGTCTGATTTATGTCCGTGATGGAGAGGCAACGCCTTCGATGATCGGTTATACCTCTGTGTTTGAACTCGATCGCTGCGTGCTCGACGGAAGCATTTCAATGCGTACAGATGATGAAAGCTTTGAAGTCGTTCTGTGCATCGCTGGCGATGCGACCATCAGCCAGGGCGATCAGACCATTCATGCTGAACCGGGAACATCCGTACTCATTCCAGCCAATCAGGAAAACGTCGTCGTAACCGGCAACGCAACATTCATCTTTATCCGCCTGATTTAATCGACGGATCAGCTTCTGCGCGTATGAAAGGCCCGTCCGGGCCTTTTTTCATGAAACTGCGGGATAGCGTGCCGCCTTTTCTATCAGCCTTTTGCACCTGCTTGAGAGAAATTCAAAGCGAGGTGTCCGCATTTGAATTTGTGTTTTCGCCTCTCTTTCCGTAACAATAGGGAGAAGAAAAAATGCAGTCAGAACGCAGAAGGAGGACGCGGATGGAAAAATATGCAAAACCGGCTAAGCCAGTCAGAATGGTGGTGTGCGATCTGGATGGCACGCTGCTTTACAGTACCAAGAAGATCACTGACCGGACAAAAGCAGCCATCCGTGCACTCAGAAAGCGCGGCATTCTCTTTGGCATCTGCTCCGGACGTTCAGCTGTCGCACTGAAGACGATGCTGAAAGTGTGGGGAATTGATCAGGATGTCGATTTTGTTCTCGGCTTTAACGGAGCCATGTATATCGATCCCAAAACCGGAAGCATTGAAGAGACGCTTCCGCTTACGCCTGAGGCAATTCAGCAGATTATGGATACGCTGAAAGGCAGCCCGCTTGCCCAGGCGGAATATCATGACGATGTGCTGATTTCGACTAAAGACAATCCAATTGTGCGGCAGATGGCCAGACGCAACCGGATGCGCTTTGAAAAGGTCATCCAGGACGCGCTGCTTAGAGACTCCCTCAAATTCATGGCGGTCGGCATGCCATGGTCGATTTCAGCCTATTTGAAACAGGGAAAGATCGCCGGTGCGCCGAAAGCCCGCGTGTTCCGTTCCGGTCCGTTCCTGCTTGAATTTGTTCATCCGCAGCTTTCCAAGCTGGAAGGCGTAAAAAAAGCGGCAGAACGTTTTGATCTGTCGCTTGATGAAATCGTCAGCTTTGGCAACGACAACAATGATCTGGAAATGCTTGAAGGAACCTTTGGCGTCGCCATGGCCAATGCTCTGCCGCAGGTTCGCAAAGCCGCAAGCTCGCTGACGGATTCAAACCGCAAAGACGGCGTAGCTGCATGGATTGAAGCCTGCATTCTGAACGATTCGCCAGAGCAGAACGCACAGAAGTGATTTCACGGAATACAGTAAATACAAATACAGAAAAACGTAAATTGGACTGCGGTCTTCTATGGTCTTCTATATAGATAGAAGACCATAGAAGATAAAGAAGCAGCAGTCCGGAAAGGAAGAAGAGTTCATGAACGAAAAAACAGAATCCGCAAAGACACAGGAAACTGTCATTGAAAGCTTTACGCTCGATCATGATGCCGTAAAGGCACCGTATGTCCGTCTGATCGATACCACACAGGGTCCAAAAGGCGACATCATTTCCAACTTTGATGTCCGTCTGACACAGCCCAATGAAGAGTTCATCGATACCGCTTCGCTTCATACGCTTGAACATCTGCTCGCCAAGTATCTGCGTCCGCAGATTGACGGCTATATCGACTGCTCGCCCTATGGATGCCGCACCGGTTTCCATCTGCTTGCCTGGGGCGAACTATCCGCACATGATGCCGCTGTCGCTTTAAAAAAGGCCCTTGAGCAGACGATGGAAACAACTATTGAGGGCGTTCCGGGAATCGCCCGCAAGGAATGCGGAAACTATCTGGATCACAGCCTGGAAGGCGCAAAAGCCTGGGCTGGAAAAATCCTGGAGCAGGGCATTTCTGACGACGCATTTGAGCGTCATCTGGTCTAGTTTTCTTCAGCCGCTCATTTTGCAGGAACGGAAGTCAAAAATGGCCTGCGTCCTACAGACATAGAGGAAATTCATTCAAACCGTCTGCGGGAAACCGCTTTCTGTTGCGGTTATGTGAAAAATAATATAACATGAACAAGTTGATTGGATTGTATCAACTGATTCATGTTATTTTTTATCTGCACATGTAATTCCCTTCTGCATGCTCTGTGCGCCTTTTTCCGGAAAGCATAGAGGATGAAAAGCGGCTATGATAAAATGGACTGAACGTGTATTGATTTGAGAGGAGATTAGAATGGCTCTTTTAAGAGAACTGTTCTCTGAAGACGCTAGAGAACTGAAACGACTGGAAAAAACAGCGGATCTCGTTCTTGCGCGCGAGCAGGAAATGAAGGATCTGTCTGATGAAGAACTGAGAAATAAGACCCAGGAATATAAAGAACGACTGGCCAAAGGCGAAACGCTTGATGATCTGCTGCCTGAAGCGTTTGCGACCGCCCGTGAAGCGGCCAGCCGTGTAATCGGTGAAAAACCATATAAAGTGCAGATCGAAGGATCGATCGCTATGCACCGCGGCGACATTGCTGAAATGAAAACTGGTGAAGGTAAAACGCTGACTGCCACTATGGCGGTTTACCTGAACGCATTAGGCGGCCAGGGCGTCCACGTTATTACGGTCAACGAATACCTGGCCGGACGAGATGCTGCATGGATGGGTGAAATCTACCGCTTCCTTGGCCTGACCGTCGGTGTCAACAAGCATGAAATGTCCGAGGCTGAAAAGCGCGCTGCTTATGCCTGCGACATCACTTATACAACCAACTCGGAGCTTGGCTTCGACTACCTGCGCGATAATATGGCACGCAGCGTAAAAGACCGTGTACAGCGCGGTCTGAACGTAGCGATTGTCGATGAGGTTGACTCGGTTCTGATCGATGAATCGAGAACCCCTCTGATTATCTCCGGCGGAAGCAAAGATACCGCCAACCTGTACATTGCGGCTGACCGTTTTGTAAAAACGCTCGAAAAGCCGGAATACGAATATGACAAGTACACCAAGGAACAGAAATGCGTTTCCGGTGACTACGATATCGATGAAAAGACCCGCCAGGTTATGCTGACAGATACAGGCGTTGAAAAAGCAGAAGCTTTCTTCAACCTCGACAACCTGTATGACCTCAACAACACCCAGCTGGTTCACCACATCAACCAGGCTCTGAAAGCCAACTACATCATGATGAAGGACGTGGAATACGTTGTCAGCGATGAACAGGAAATCGTCATCGTCGACCAGTTCACCGGACGTGTTATGCCCGGCCGTGCCTATTCCGACGGTCTGCATCAGGCTATTGAAGCCAAGGAAGGCGTCCCCATCAAGGAAGAAACTTCCACACTGGCTACCATCACTTACCAGAACTTCTTCCGTCTGTACGACAAGCTGGCCGGTATGACCGGTACGGCCAAGACCGAAGAAGAAGAATTCCTGAACACCTACAACATGCGCGTTGTTGTCATCCCCACCAACAAGCCTGTCATCCGTAAAGACCTGCCCGATGAAATCTACGGCCGCAAGGAAGACAAGTACAAGGCTCTGGTGAAGAAAGTCAAAGAAC
>Jenna_p2__coassemble_1816_pt1 | contig 14910 bp, 12 predicted proteins | sample Jenna_p2__metabat2_high_PE_029 | metagenome-assembled genome bin Jenna_p2
TCAAGCTTTTGAAAAGCTCGCAGGTATCAAAACCTCAACAAAATTTAGAGCGCCCATTTTCGATTGCCTGAACAATGTCTCAGGCAGCCTTCCATTTAAAAAACCGCCTTGCGGCGGTTTTTGAAGTTGTCTGTTTATTTCGCAATTTCCTGTGCTCGGACTTCGCGGATTACATTCACTTTAATCTGTCCGGGATATGTCAGTTCAGATTCGATTTTGTCTCGGATTGCACGGGCCATTTTGATACACTGCGTATCGCTGACCTGTTCCGGTACAACCATGATACGGATTTCGCGTCCTGCCTGAATCGCAAAGGCATTCGAAACGCCTTCGAACTCGCGGGCAATCTTTTCAAGGTTTTCAAGACGCTCAATATAAGCCTGAGCGCTTTCCTTGCGTGCTCCCGGTCGTGCAGCAGAAATGGTATCTGCAGCAATAACCAGATGCGAGGTCAGGAATTTCGGCTCCGTATCGCCATGGTGTGACGCAATGGCATTGAGAACGATTTCCTTTTCTCCGTGTTTCTTGCAGAATTTGTAACCCAGGTCGACGTGGCTGCCTTCCTGCTGATCGATATTCAGCGCCTTGCCGATATCGTGCAGAAGACCGGCCCGTTTGGCCATATGCTGGTTGAGACCCAGCTCAGCAGCCATCGTTCCGGCGATGAGCGCGACTTCGATCGAATGCTGAAGAGCATTCTGTCCATACGAGAAACGGTACTTCAGAGTACCGATCAGGCGGACGATTTCTCTGTCGATGCGGCCGATACCGAGTTTGAAGACGGTTTCTTCACCGGCTTTCAGAATTTCGGCTTCGACTTCATGCTGGAATTTCTTGACAGCTTCCTCAATTCGTCCTGGCTGAATGCGTCCGTCACGGATCAGGTATTCGAGAGCAAGACGGGCGACTTCACGGCGGATCGGGTTGAAGCAGGTGATCGTAATCAGATCAGGGGTATCGTCAATGTTGAGCTCGACGCCGGTTGCCTGTTCGAAGGCGCGGATGTTGCGGCCTTCACGTCCGATGATTCGTCCCTTCATTTCTTCCGAGGGAATCTGGACAACGGCGACCGTACGGTCCATCGTTTCCTGCTGGGCCATGCGTTCGATGCTCAGAGCAATAATCTCCTGTGCACGCTGGGACGCCTGACTTCTGGCCTCATCTTCTTTTTCTTTGATGTAGGTCATCGTCTCGTGTTCCATCTGTTTTTCAACAAGTGCGAAGAGTTCATCCCTGGCTTCCTGACTTGTCATGCGGGCGACGCCTTCAAGCACCTCGATCTGGCGGTCAATTTCCTGCTGGAGCTGTTTTTCTTTTTCCTCAAGACCGGCCAGACGTTCGTTAACCTTTTTCATCTGTCCGTTGAGTTCTTTTTCCTTCTGGTTAAGCGACTGATCACGGAAATTCAGACTGTCTTCGCGACGAAGAAGAGAATTCTCAAGATCAACGGCTTCCTGACGGCGCTCCTTGATTTCCTTTTCCGCTTCTACTTTCAGATCATGGACCTGTGTTTTGCCGTCCAGCACGGCCTGTTTAAGCCGGGCTTCCGCTTCAGAATTTGCCTGACTGAGGATCTGTGCTGCCTGCTGCTGATTTTTATTCAGACCGGCTTTGGAATAGGCGATCGAGCCGATAATTCCAAGAGCAAGTCCGATTACTATCCCGGCCAGAGACCACAATTCTGTTGTCATTGTTTTCTCTGTCCTTCCATAAAATAAAGCTATTCAATTATAGCAAATCACATATTTTTGTCCATGTATCCATGTGAGCGCTCACTATTCCTGCGCCATTCCGCCCGATTTCAGCCAAATACCAAACAATTCTTAGCCAGGGCCTCAAAAGAGGACCATATTTCCCATAAACCGGACAAACATTTTGATAAATATGTGACAGGCGTTTGTACATTCCGGTATAAAGATCCGGATCCATGACCGGAAAGATCAGGAACGACGGGTTCAGACAATAAAAAAAGCAGAGAGATCTCTGCTTGAAAACGCCTGTTGTTAGTCGTTGTTGATGACTACTGCCTGTCTGCCTTTATACTTTCCGCAAGATGGGCAAACTTTGTGGGACAGTTTGTATTCGCCGCACTCAGGGCATTTAACCAGAGCCGGTTTTGTCAGTTTGTAGTGGGTTCTTCTTTTCGCTTTACGATGTTTGGAACCTCTTCTCTGCTGAACAGCCATTGTCGCACCTCCTAGTTATCCTCGAAATTCAATTCTTTGAGTTTTGCCCATCGCGGATCTTCCTGGGGTTCGCTGTCCTGTTTATCCTGATCGGAGATCAGAACCCAGTCAGCGCCTTTTGGATAGTCCTCGCGGGCCAAACGGGTAATGCTCATGGGTGCTTCATACACAATGGCTTCGACTGCTTCATCGGTAAGATCAATGGTATCCCGGGCGACCACGATGACTTCTTCGTCTTCGGGATCGGCGGCATCGCTCTTATCTACGGGATCGAAGGAATACTCTTTTTCAGATTCGGCTTCGAAATCATATTCGAGGTCTTCTGATGTAATCGAATCTTCCACGATCATCACGCCGGTGTAATGAAGATGACTTATGACTCTGCTGCGGCCGTCAAAATGCAGAACGCCGGTAACATGACATTCTTCAACAGCCTTGACAGGCGTATTGGCAAACTGATCATCGCTCAGTTCCAGATCGAAATCGACTGGAATCGAGGATTCATCGGCTGCCAGAAAATCGCTTCTTCTGTACTTCACGACATTCACCTCATGTAGCATTTGATATTATATGCAGGCCTGTATCGATTGTCAAACCAGGAAAAAAATGAACAAGCCAAAATTGCATCCTGTTCATTTTTCCTGTATATATCGTCTTTTTTCTTCCTCAATTTTTAACTGAACCCCTGCACCACCTGATTTTAAGCCTGTATGGCAGCAAAGGGATCCCGTTTTGAATCTGTCCTTGAGCGTGTAAGCGCTCTGAAATTCTTCTGTTGGAACTTAAAAACAGAAGAGAGAACTGCGCAGATCAGAAAATCGGGGAATGTGATTATTCGTCGACTTCTTCGATGGTAATCGATTCGATAACCGGCTGGTCGGATTTGGTGATTGAGCCGTTGTTATCGGTCGGCTTTGCGGTTTCGGCAATTTCATCGACAACTTCCATGCCACTGACAACCGTTCCGAATGCTGCATACTGGCCATCCAGGAACTGCGAATCATCCTGAACGATGAAGAACTGGCTGCTTGCCGAATCCGGATCAGAGCTTCTTGCCATGGATACCGTTCCACGAACATGTTCGAGCGAGTTGTCGAATCCGTTCTCTGCAAATTCGCCGTAAATCTGGTGGGAGCTTCCGCCTGTACCGTCGCCTCTTGGGTCGCCGCCCTGGATCATGAAGCCTTCCATAATGCGGTGGAACGTCAGACCGTCATAGAAGCCGCTGTCTGCAAGAGAGACAAAGTTGCCGACGGATTCCGGTGCAATGCCCTCATCCATCGTAAAGACAATCGGCGTATCGTAGCCTTTGACTTTGATTGTGGCTTTGTACTGCTTGCCGCCAGGGATCGAATGTGTCTGACGGGGAGCTGTAGAAACGGCAGAAACGGTCTCTGAACTTGCAATGGAGCTGACTGCAGAGCTTGATGTTTTGTCAGCGGTGCTGCCAGTCGATGATGAGCAGCCGGCTGCCATGCTAAGCGCAATTGCGCAGGCAAGAAGGCCGGCGGATTTACGAAATGTCATGCTGTGATTCCTCCTTAATCCATGAATCTGAATTCTGTTTCAATCTGAATCTTTCTGTTTATTCTGTTAATTCTCAAAAGCAATGCGAACTTGCCGGAAGATCCGGCAGGCAAACAACACTATCCTATCGTATCTGTGCGATCGTTCCAAACACCATCTGATCAAATCACGTGCATTCCTGAATCATTTCCTGGCTGTTCATCCAGCAGATCGGCCGTTTTTGAGTCTGCACAGGCATCCTTCATCCGTTTCAGGTAGACTGAATCCATGATTACTGCAGGAATTATCGCGGAGTTCAACCCGTTTCATGCCGGGCATCTTGAACTCATTCAGCGTGTAAGAAAAGATATTGGCGATGGCTGTCTGGTCGTTGTCGTATCTACATATTTTTCAAGCCGGGGTCTTCCCTCTTTAATGGACCCGCAGACCAAGACCCGGCTGGCATTAGAAGCCGGTGCAGACCTGGTCATCGCTCTGCCAGCCGTCTATGCCATGCAGAGTGCCGATTACTTTGCTCTGTATGCTATTGAAGCACTCAAATGTGCAGGAGTTAACCTGCTCTGCTTTGGCAGCGAGAGCGCAGACGGCACTCTTCTTGAACAGAGTGCAGATGCCATCAGGACACTTGAACCGGATCCTACCACTTCCCTGGCCCGCAATGCACAGAACCAGGGCATTGCGCCTGGTCCAAATGACATTCTGGCCATCCAGTACATCCGCTGGGCCAGAGAATTTGGCATATCGTTCAAACCGTATCTGCGCAACCAGTCGCTCAAATCCGCAACCGCCATCCGCAGAGACTATTTTGAAGGTCTGAAGCAGGAAGGCGATAAAGACTTTCACCCAGCGCAGAGCTGGAAGAGCTATTATCCCTATCTGCGGCTGATGTTAATGGAAACGGATCCTGCCATCCTCCGCACGTATTTTCTTGTCGATGAAGGCATTGAATACCGGCTGATCCGCGCCGCGCTTGAACATGCGGATTACGACGGATTTCTGAATGCCTGCATTTCCAAGACATATAGCCGAGCCCGCATTCAGAGAACCTGCATGATGATTCTGATGCAGATCGATAAAAAAGAGATGAAAGCACACCGCTTCTTCTTCAGTCTGATCCTTTTAGGTATGAATGAAACAGGACAGAGGCTGCTTGCTTCCCTGCCCGAATATGCACCTGTGTACAGCCGTTTCCGGGATCTGGATGAATGGACAAAAACCATTCTGCAAAAGGAAATGCGTATGTATGGTCTGATTGACGGAAACATGCCCATCTGGAAGCCAGTCCGTCTTGCCGGACATCATTGCTGCTCCGATAAAACAGAATCAGACACTCCAGAAGACTCAGAACAGTAATCCCGTATCCAGAATAAATAGAACAGGAAAGGAGAGCCGATCATGAAACACTCTGCTAAACCTTCAAAAGCCTACAGCCTGCTGCGAATCGGCGGCATTATGACCGCTCTGAGCGCAATTGCCGGACTCGCTTTATATGAAACGTATCTGCCGCCCGCAAAGCGCTGTTCAAAAACATCCTGCAAGCATGTCCCATGGGCACTGCTGCTTGGATGCGCCGTTCATGATGATGGAACGCCTTCCTCTTCCCTGCTTGGACGCGTAGAGCAGGCTATTGATCTGTATGACAAAGGCTTTTATGACACGCTGATTGTCAGCGGCGGTGCTGTACAGAATTCCTATGTGGAAGCGGACTGCATGGAACAGCTGATCCATGAAAGACGCCCCGATCTGCCGGTTATTCCTGAACGGGAAGCCCGTAACACCTGGCAGAACATGGAGTTTTCAAAGAAATACATCCAGGACGATCCGGTTATTATCATTACCGGCAATCTGCACTGCCGCAGAGCGAGTGCCATTGCCAGACAGTTCTTCAAAAACTTCTGCATGGCCGGCTATCCGGATTTCAAATGGCACAGAGCCCGAAAAGAAGCCGCCAGCCGTGTTCTCTATATCTGGACTGAGCTGAAGAAAGCATTTGGCGGCAAACTCTGAAAACACCTGGATCCTATAAGTTCAAAACGACGTAAAAGACCGCATCTGATCTGCTGATCGTCTGCGGTCTCTTTTACGTTCTGAGTGTGTTAATGATTCGATTCAATTTTCTATTCTGAGCTGGTTCAATTCTGCCTGGCTCAGTTTTTCTTTGTCTGTTCTGGCAGAGCAAACTGCTGAGAGCGCTGACGGTTGAGAACGCCTAATAATTCATAGCGGCGCGGTCTGGAAAGATAGCCTTTGCCAAAGAAGGACAGACCGTTCTTATCGGCAAGTTCTTCCAGTTCATCGGCGATCTGCTCAGTATTTTTCTTTCCGTCGACCAGATTTCTCTGGGCATAGACGATCATTTTGCCGATTGCGGCCGACTGCTGTGAATCGACGAGCTGTTCAAGTGCACGCAGATCAATGGATTCTCTGGCAATCAGCAGTGCATCGAGAGCTGACGTTTTGACTTTGACTTTATCTTGAAGCAGTTTCGGGTTCGAGAGAACAAGTCTTGGCGGTACCTTTTTCATCGGCTCTTTTGCGGAAGCTGCCGGGGGGAATGCTTTTGCTTTTTCTTTAGCCAGTGCGGTGATTTCGTAAGGTTTGTATTCCTTCATCTGAATGACCCGGTCGGCCTTGTCAAAGAACAGACCGCTGCTTCCGGCAACCAGAATTGTCGAAACGCCCTGATCGGCCAGTTCCCGGATTCTTGCAATATAAGGAATGATCGGCTCTTCGCTGCTAGAAACGACTTCATTCATCAGCTCATCTCGGATCATGAAGTTTGTTGCGGACGTATCTTCATCAATCAGCAGAGCACGGCTGCCCGCTTCCATCGCTTCGATGACATTGGCTGCCTGAGATGTTGAACCAGAGGCGTCTTCGCTGACAAAGTTCTCGGTCGACTTGCCGCCTGGCAGATTCTGAATAAATGCGCTGATGTTTTCATGATGAACACACCGGCCATCTTCCGCACGGACTTTCATTGCATCATCGCGGGTAATGACAAATTCCCGGCCATCTCCGCCGATATGGTTGTAGACGCCGCGTTCAAGCGCATTAAGCAGCGTAGATTTGCCATGATAGCCGCCGCCGACAATCAGCGTTACGCCTTCTCCAATACCCATGCCGCTAACTTTCCCGGCATAGGGCAGATCGAGTTCAATTTCTTCTTCCGGTGCGCTCACAAATGGTACGGCACCTTTCATTGGTAGATTGCTTGCACCGCTTTCACGCGGAAGGATTGAACCATTGGCGACAAACGCAACCAGATGACGTTCTTCAAGCTGTCTGCGGATTTCTTCCTGATCCACCGTCAGCTCATAGACCTTCTGCAGGTCATCTTTTTCTTTATCGGTCAGATTTGCATAAATCAGGGTAGAACGGATCAGCGGGGGAAGCGTGTTAAAGAGAAGTTCAACAAGCTTTCTGGCCAGAATGGAACGTCCTTTAGCCGGGAAACCGGCATTCATGCGCAGCTTCAAAGCCCCTGTTGCTGGATCAATCGTGCACGACGAGCGTTCAAGCACTTCCTGAGCTGTTGCAGCGCAGGTAATCGCACCGCTCTTTCCTGAACCGCTCTTCTTTACTTCTGCACTTCTCAGCTTCTTTCCAAACAGGCGAAGCAGTGCATCCTGCAGAGCGACTCTGCATGCCCGGTTTTCATAAAGGTGTGCCGGGAAACCTGGTTTTGCGATTTCAACGGTCAGATCCGATGGCGACGCAAACGGATCGGACTGGACATGATCGATTGAAAGAACATAATCCCCAAAGTCCCATTTTCCTTTCAGATCCCGGTACGCCGGGTAGCCGCGTCCGTCCAGAGACAGAATCCGTGTCTTCAGCGCAGCCTGTGTATTCATAGAAAAGCCTCCTGTCTGTACTGTTCCTATCGTACCGCCTGCTATTTAATCGACCGGCTCAGGTGACCAGTCCGTCATCGTCCGGTATCAAACAGAAAAGAGATGCAGAACGCAAAAAGAGAGCCGGTCTAAGACTAGCCCTCAAAAAATGCATCTTATTATTTCTGTATATGGATCGTAAATACCAGGAATTAATCGCAGGCGAACTTTGAACCAAGCGACTTCCGGATTTTCGAAAAGCTCAGCGTATCAAGTCTGCCGACAAGTTCGAGATCGATTGTCTCATCGTTGGCCGAGAGATTTTTCAGATTGTTCTGGATCTGGGCCAGATCGTTAAAGGTAACCGAAATGGTTACGGCGCTGTCGCCGGCTTCGATCTGAATCTGATCTTCGCTTACTCCAAACTGAGAGGCATATGCGGTTTTCAGATCCGGAATAAACGCGTCCGCAAGTTCTTTGGCATCTACGCCATCCTGAACAATGCCCATCTGCTCATAGCTGAGTTCAACCCGAACAGTCAGATGATCAAGAGGCTGATCGGCTGAAGGAGCCTGAATCTCGATGGTTTCCTTGATTCCTTCATTCTCAGCTGTGCAGGCCGCACTTGCCCGTCCGGCTGAAGATGATCTGGAAGAACATCCGGCAAAAAGCATGCACGCACAAAGCAGTAAAGCACCGGCAGTCGATCTGGTTAATTTCATAAAAATCACTCCTTGGTCTGATCGTCTGATTAAGCAGACGAGCTGTTTTCTGGCATTTACCAGGATAAAAAAAGAAGCTATCGATTCAGTATATCAGCCGGTACGGCAGATTCCTTCTCCTTTTTTCTTTGCAAATCTTTCTGATCTGCGCGATCCGCTCTGATCGATAGCCAGCACAGCAGAAAAGCCGGTTTCTGCCGCTTACGTGCAGCAGAAGCCGGCCTGGTTTTCAGAGCTGTTCTGGCAGATTCATCTGCCTGGTTATTATTCGCAGGTAAATTCTTTGCCGATCTCTTCTTTTACTTTCGAGAAGATCATGTCTTCGTCTTTCAATTCGCCAAATTCCGGGTTCTTTTCGGCAAAGGCTTTGATGTCTTTGATATTCGCCGTAAGGGTGATCGTTCCGTCTTTGCTTGCGAGTGTGAAGTCTTCTTCCGGGATGCCAAGCTGCTCAGCATATTCGCTTGTATATTCCGCGCCGATTTCTTTAAGGGCAGAATCCATTGCTTCTCCAGTCAGTGCATCGCCAAGCATTGTCTTCATATCCATATCGAAGATCAGCTTCATCTGATCGATCGGTTTGTCTTCAGCAGGCGCATGAAATTCAAATGTCATTTTGAACACACCCTGTTCGGTTGAACAGGAAGCAACCGCTGCTTTTGCTCCTTTGCCAGAGCATCCTGCAAGAAGCATTGTACCGGCCAGCAGCGCAGCCGCAATACCTTTTTTCATTTCTTTTCCTCTTTTCTCTGACCGTTCTGACTCTGCTGCGGCAGCCCTACCCTGCAGAATCACGGTCTTTCTTCTGTTGCGTTCCATGTTTTCTCTTTCTTTTAAAACACTGAGCGCAGACCGGAGAACCGGCCGTTGTAATTTATGATACAGGAGAGAACTGTTATTTTTTTGATCAGGTAAGAATCATGCCGGTTTTTACCGCTTTTTCTTCAGTTCAGCCGGTATTCCTGTCAAAACCGCCTGTTCCCTCTTCAGATTCTGTTCGGAAATGAACCCACGAATCTGATCCTGTCCGGACACGAAAAAGCCTGGCACATTGAGTAAGCCAGGCTTGTTTGCTCTGTATTTGGATTAGAGAATCACTCGATTGACAGAAATAACCGAACGGACCTTTTTCAGGTTGGCGATCAGACGCTCGAGCATCTCTGCATTACGGACAGTGATCTCAATTTTGGTTGTTGCGATCAGCGATTCGCTGTCGACCATTGAATTGATGGCTTTGATGCTTGTGCCGTTCTGCTGGAAAACCGTGACCAGATCGGAAAGCAGATAATTGCGGTCATTGGATTCAATCTGCAGATGAACCGGATAGGTCTTGTCTTCAAGATCCTGTGCCCAGCTGACCGGAATCAGACGCTTGTTTTCACGGACGATATTCGGGCAGTCTTTGCGGTGAACCTTGACTCCGTTTCCTTTGGAAATGTAGCCGACGACTTCATCGCCTGGAATCGGCGAGCAGCAGGGTGAAAGCGAAACTTTGATCGTATCAATGCCCGGGACGATAATGCCGCAGTCCGAGGGCTTTTCTTTTCGCTCATTTTTCGAGAACAGCTTGAGAATTTCTTCGTTGTCATCCGGTGCCGGCTTGCTCGTATTGAGCCGTTCAATGACAACTGCAGCCGGAACGCGCTTTGCGGCAATCGAGGCATACAGATCATCGACATTTTTAAAGGACAGAGACTGCAGGATGGGCTCGAGTCGGCGGGAAAGCTTCTGCGGCGTCGTTTCCAGACCGGCTTCTTTCATCTCATCGAGAAGAATGGTCTGTCCCTGACGGACTTCTTCTTTTTTATCCTTGAGCTCCTGCTTCTGGAAGAAGGAACGGATCTTGTTGCGGGCGTGCGCGCTCTTGATGATCTTGATCCAGTCCGGAGAAGGTCCGGCAGAGGCTTTGTTGGTCATGATGTTGACCACATCGCCAGTTTTGAGCGGTGTATTGAGCGGAACAATTGCTCCGTTTACTGTTGCACCGACAGTATGGTTTCCGACTTCGGTATGAATACGATACGCAAAGTCAATCGGGGTTGCTCCGGTTGGAAGCGAAATGACTTTTCCGCGCGGCGTGAAGCAGTAGACATTGGCTTCGAAGATATCCTTCTGAACCGTCGACATGTATTCAAGCGGATCTTCGCTTCCTTCGTCCGTAATAATGGAGAAATCGCGGAACCAGGAGAGCTTGTCTTCCATCTCTTTGGTCTGCAAACCTTCATCCATGCCTTTGTTTTCTTTGTACAGCCAGTGTGCTGCGACTCCTTTTTCCGCAATGGAGTCCATCTCTTCGGTACGGATCTGAATTTCAAAGGTATTGCCGGAAGCCGTGGAGATGACCGTCGTATGGAGCGACTGGTACATGTTGCTCTTTGGCATGGCGATATAGTCTTTGAAACGTCCGGGAATCGGGACATATGTGGCATGGATATAGCCGAGAATCTCGTAGCAGTGCACGATCGAATCGGTGACAATCCGGATGGCCTGCAGGTCGAGAATTTCTTCAAAGCGTTTATGCTTGGTCACCATCTTTTTATGGATGGAATAGAAATGCTTCGACCGGCCGAAAATCCGGTACGGAATATGGTAGGTCTGCAGGATCGTTTCGATATCCGTAATCATCTCCTGGACCTGTTCGTTGCGCTCACTTTCCCGGTTAGCAACCAGAGCTTTGATGTTCTGGTATTCGCGGGGATCGAGATATTTGAAGCTGAGGTCTTCCAGTTCATTTTTAACCTGCGAAATACCCAGACGGTGGGCAATCGGGGCATAGACCTGCAGCGTTTCTTTGGCAATGCGTTTCTGTTTGGCTTCCGGCTGGAACTCGAGGGTTCTCATATTATGAAGACGGTCAGCCAGCTTGATCAGGATGACGCGGATATCCTTGGCCATCGCAATAAAGATCTTGCGGTGATTGGATGCCTGATATTCTTTTTCATCCTTGAATTCCTGATTGATTTTTCCGACTTTGGTGACGGCTTCCACCAGATCGGCGATTTCTTTGGAAAACTCTTCTTCGAGCAGATCGTAGGTAACCCAGTCGCTGTCCTCCAGAGAATCATGCAGCAGTCCGACCGCAATAGTTTTTGGCGAACAGTGCAGAGAAGCAAGGATGTTGGCGACCTGAATGACATGAATGGTATACGGCTCGCCTGATTTCCGGTACTGCCCTTCGTGCGCTTTTTCGGCAAACTTCCAGGCTTTCTCGATGAGCTCAATGTTCTCCTTGCGATGAATATAGCCTTTGATGTTCTCCATACACTGGTCCATCGTTACGCTGTGCTTGTCCGGCATCGGGCATCCTCCTTCTCTTCTTCTTTTCTTCCGTATTTCTTTTCTGTATTCGTATTCTATTTCTGCACATCTGTGTTCCGTCATGCCTGCATGTCGGCACCCTCATGGCAGAACGTCTTTATTCATGGCAGAATTGCGCTTTCTTAATGGTAGAACGTACATCCTGTATACGGATATAAACGTCATCCGTGTTTGTACGTTCTTAACGCGGACTGTAACCGCCCGCGCAGGGATGAAAGCGCTATCCGCATGTTCACGTTTAATGAACATCTGCAGATACGAAGAGGCAGCCGGATCTGGAAAGCCGGCTGCCGCTGTAATTTTCGATCAGTAGTGATCAGGATAATTTATTCTCCTTCGTAATGAACGAGGGAAAGAACCGGTCTGTCGCCGAGTTTTTTACGGCCGAGCAGGTCATCGAGTTCAACGACAAACGCAAAACCGGCAACAACTGCACCCTGACGTTCAACCATACGGGCAATTGCTTCAACGGTTCCGCCAGTAGCGAGAAGGTCGTCAACGATCAGAACGCGGCTGCCTTTTTTCAGATCATCGGCATGCATCTGCAGACGGTCTGTGCCGTATTCAAGCGTATATGTTTCTTCAATGGTTTTACGCGGGAGCTTGCCCGGTTTGCGAACCGGTACAAATGGAAGGCGTGCTTCTAATGCGGCTGGAATGCCGAACATGAAGCCGCGGGCTTCCGGTGCAACGATGACATCTGCACCGACTTCTTTTGCAAATTTTGCGATTTCTTTTCCTGTGTATTCGAGCGCTTCAGGATCCGCAAGAATCGGGGTGATATCCCGGAAGATAATGCCCTCTTTCGGGAAACCGGGAATAGAAGCGATGCTCTCTTTTAAATCCATGGTCTGTATTCTCCTTGCCCTGCAGTTCATCTGCAAAGCGTTCTTTCTAATCATTCTGGCACCCGTAAAATCCTGGGGACGGATCCGGGCCCATCAAGGTGTATGTAGGGTGATCACATCATCACACTGGTACTGTACAATTTTCATTGCGCATGGATGATTGTCAAGAATTGGCGGACATTTGTAAAGCTTTTTCGGCTTTTCTCTGTCAATTTCCGTACACGATTTCATCCACAAGAAAGTCAGCTTTCCGCTTGCCGCCCCATGTCGAGAGCGAGAGCGTTCCGATCAGTTTTTCAATCGAAGAAACCGGTGCAGCCTGATCGACACTGGTCTGGTTGAAGTGAACCGCCTGCAGACCGCCGGCAAGCGTAAACTTGCGATGCTGTCCCTCACTCAAGTCAAAAAAGCTGAAAATGGTCGGCCTGTCGAGTTCAAAGTGCGGCAGTTCAAATCCCGTACCAAAAGGCCGGAGCACATCCAGAGACTGAACGTTTTCTACCGTCACTTCCTGCGGTTCGATTTCAATCCGGCTTTCTTCAACCGGGACATATTCAACCGCTCCGCCCTCAACCCGCACAAATCGCTTAAAAGCATCCTTATCCTCGAGGGCAAGACTGAGTCCTGCTGCCCGTTCGTGGCCGCCTAAAGAAAGAAGACAGTCAAAGCCGCTCAGAAACTCCACGCAATGGAATCCTGCAGGCGCACGCATGCTGCCTTTGATGATTCCGTCAACTTCTGTGCAGACAATCGCCGGCTTGCCGGTTTTCGAACAGAGCTGTCCGGCAATCAGACCGACAATGCCCTCATGAAAAGACGGATCGCACACAAAGATGACAGAGGAAAGCGGATTAACTTCCACAAGGGCTCTCGCAAAGGATGATGCGGTCAGATCCTTTCGCTGCGTATTGAGATCATCAACCTGCTGCGCATAGCGATTGATCTTTGGCAGACTGCCTTCTTCCAGATAGCGGACAAACGTATTGGCATTGGCGCGGTCTGCCAGACGGCCGATCGCATTGATGCGCGGTGCAATCTGGAAAGCCACATCGGTTTCGTTGACCGGAAAGGAGCGGACAAAGGGTGCAAGATGCGGCTCTCTTGTCATATTGAAAGCCCGAAGTCCCTGCTGAATGATCGAGCGCGTCTCACGGCGCACAGTCATGCAGTCCGAAATCGAGGCCACTGCTGCATAGATGAGCAGATTCTGATCATCCACATCCAGTGCACGGGTCAGTTCATACGCGATCCCCGCACCGCAAAGATCGACAAAATCGTCTCCCATGCGGGTTGGATGGATCACGAGTGAAGCATCCGGTTCTTCCTGAATGAGGTGATGGTCCGTCACGATCACTTCAACGCCAAGTTCTTTTGCTTTAGCCAGCGCTTCTTTTGCGGCTACACCGTTATCAACCGTGATGATCAGCGAATAGCCTTTTTCATGGGCCAGGCTGACTGTATTTGCGCTCAGTCCATAGCCTTCTTTGATCCGGTTTGGGATGTAATAGCCGGTTTCCAGGCCAAGTTTGCGCAGTCCCTGGCGCAGGATGGTGGTCGCCATAATGCCGTCACAGTCATAGTCGCCGGCAATCATGACTTTTTCCTTCTGCCTGGCTGCCTTATAAATCCGCTCTGTAAATTCCTTTACACATGGAGCCTGGCAGACTTCACGAAGCGGTCTTGGATTCAGTATTTCTTCACGAAAATCCGGATCGAGTCCAGCCTGTTCAAGCACTTCGCCTGCAAGCTGGCCAAGCTGAGCCGTATTTTCTGTTTTCATTGTTTCGTTGGTCATATTTCCTATTATATGGGGCAATTTCTGTTGGACGTCCCTGGATCATCTCCAATCTGCTTTTCACCTTCCTGAATCTCTGCTATTGACTTCAGTCCGGACATTTTTCCTGTTCTGCCGGATAGCCCGCTTTGTTTATTGTCGCAACGAAAAAAGCACAGTCATTCTGCCTGCTGAAAACTGTGCTGTCGATTTCAGATTGAATCGGCTGTTTCCTCGTATGGAATCTGAAGATGCTCGTAGGCTTTTTTTGTGACGACACGTCCGCGCGGCGTCCGGTTGATCAGACCGATCTGCAGCAGATACGGTTCATACATGTCTTCAATCGTCGTGGCATCTTCACCAATGGAACTTGCCAGCGCTTCAAGCCCGACCGGTCCGCCCGCAAAGCGAAAAATGATGCCTTCCAGGTATTTGCGGTCAACCAGATCGAGGCCGAGACTGTCGACTTTCATCCTCTCCAGCGCATCTTTTGCCACATCCATCGAAATAAGGCCTTCGTTATAGACCTGCGCAAAATCACGGATGCGGCGCAGCATCCGGTTGGCAATACGCGGCGTTCCGCGCGAACGTCTGGCGACTTCGCTGACGGCATCACGATCAATCGAGGTTTCCAGAATCGACGAAGTCCGGCTGACGATTTTTTCCAGATCGTTCTGGCTGTAGTACTCAAGGGGCAGA